>JABAHQ010002830.1_pt2 | contig 23859 bp, 21 predicted proteins | sample 7062091 | NCBI WGS metagenome assembly JABAHQ01 (sample SAMN14534359, study PRJNA622989) | marine sediment metagenome | biome: marine biome [ENVO:00000428]; feature: marine pelagic biome [ENVO:01000023]; material: deep marine sediment [ENVO:00002113] | place: India: Gulf of Kutch | collected...
GGACGGTCATCAATCTAGGGGTTGCCCTGGCTCAAATGGAGCAAAAAACGTTGCTGATCGACTTGGACCCGCAGGGCGCTTTATCGGCCGGGCTGGGTGTTGAGAGCGAAGGCTTGGACAAAACCACGTATACCTTGCTAGTCGAGCCAGACATACCCGCTAACACCACCATCCGCCCCATTCAGGCTTACCTGGACTTAATCCCGGCCAGCCGTCAATTAGCCGCCGCAGAGGTCGAACTGATCGCCGAAATACGCCGGGAATTAACCCTACGGCGAGCCATAGAGCCATTGTTATCCTGGTATGACTTTATCCTGATTGATTGTCCACCGAGCTTGGGGTTGTTAACGACCAATGGCTTGTGTGCCGGCCAGGAATTTCTCGTGCCCCTCCAGTGCGAATATTTCGCTATGCGCGGTCTCCAATCGTTACTGGAACATGTGCAAAAAACTAAAGCGCGCCTCAATCCTGACCTGGAGTTGGCCGGTATTCTGGCGACTATGTACTCAACCGGAACCGTCCATGCCCGCGAAGTCCTGGGGGAAATTCGGGAGACGTTTGGCGATAAAGTCTTCGCTGAAGTCATCTACAAAAGCATCCGCTTTGCCGAAGCCTCAGTGGCCAGCCAGGCCATCATGCAGTTTGCCGGCGACCACAAAGGGGCGCAATCCTATAAGCAGGTGGCGCAAGCACTAATGGCCAGAAAACCCAATTCATCTTTCGACGAGGCGTGAGGCACGCCGCCGTGCCGAACGGAGCCTTTAACTTTGTTAAAAAACTAATTTACCGGAGGATAAACTATGAGCAGCAACTATATCGAGTCGGTCGTCGGCGACGACGGACAAATCTTAATTGAAGTACGCGAAGCAACCAGCGGCGTAGGCTTTGGCACACACCCCAGTGAAAAAGCCAAGGATAAAGCGCGCGACGCTTTCAACCATGCCCTGAACACCATTCAATTGGCGGCCGTCGGTGTTTTAGAAACGTTGAACACCCTGCCGGAAAAACCTGACACCGCTAAAGTTGACTTCGCCATCAAGTTTGACTCAGAGGCCAGAGCCATGATTGCCCATTCGAGCAACGATGCTCAACTGAGGGTCTCCCTAAGCTGGACCACCACCAAACCTAAAGCAGAGAAAGAATAACAACCCCTACGGTCTTCTTAGAAACCGGGTTTCTAAGGATTGAGAATTTAATAACTTCCCCCACTGAAGCGTGAAACGTGAAACGTGAAGATTTCGCATGCGGCCAAAACCCCTCACGCTTCACGCTTCACGGCGAAGCGGCTAAATGGGTAAGTTATTTAGGTTACACATTCCTTAGTTTGTCTGGTCCTCAAGAGCTTTTCCAGGTAATAAAAAAGCCTGGGAGGGATCTCCCAGGCTGACATCGGTGGTGACCCCCTTACGATCAGATAGCAGGGGGCCGTCGTGTTATTTACGCTTGAGCTTAGACGTTACACATCTCCTCAATACCCGTCACAGCACAGCCCCTTGCTTACAACAGGGACAACAACAGGGGCAACAGAACATATTGAGTGCTGGACGGTTCGTTAAATACATCAGTAAAACCAGGGTTAACGTCTAGATTTGATAAACGATTATAATATCAGTCTGGTAGTTTGTCAAAATGACCATGGGATTTTGAGTGGACGAACGAATCTGTTGGGAGATTTCCGATTTTGCCACAGCCTAATCAGTTTTCACTGCAAACGTTTGAGCCATTGGCCGACCTTATGGTAAAATACTGCGGTCACGTCTGCCAGAGTGAACCACGAAGAATGTCAAACTATTACTTTTATGTCAATCCCTTAACTCCTACCTGTCATGTATTATCTGGGGACACAAAATTATGACCCATAAAAAATCGAGCAATATCACACCGAATCTGGAAAATACGGTATATGACCATAAATGGGGATTCGTAGACACCAAGATGGTGATCCAAAAGGATCGATCGGTTCAGGTAACGGGAGAGCGTTACCCAATATCTGGTACAGAAATGCCCGATTTGATTCCATTTGTCGAAGAGATGCTAGATATCAAGATTGATGTTCACGAAATCAAACCTGAATGTGTGGAAAAACCTGCCCCTGAACCAATTATTAATCATGAATTCTGCAAGGCACTTGAGCAGGCTTTTCCCAAGTCACAGTATTCGACCGACAAGCGGGAGCGTTTAATTCATAGTCACGGTCAATCGACCGCCGATGAATTGTACAAAGTCCTTTATTCAAGGTTGGAACGATTAGTAGATATGGTCTTTTACTGCGAAACAGAGCAAGATGCCATCACGCTTATTACCTTAGCGCAAGAGCACGATGTTTGCCTGGTGCCATACGGTGGCGGTACAAGCGTTAGTGGTGCTCTCAAACTGCCCGCCAACGAAAAACGTATGATTGTCTCTGTAGACATGCGTCGCCTAAACAAAATAGAATGGATTGATAAAGGAAATTTCCGGGCCTGTGTCCAGGCCGGAATTACAGGGATGGAGTTAGAGTCATTGTTAGCTAAAGAAGGCTTTACCAGTGGTCACGAACCGGACAGTATAGAATTATCAACCCTCGGGGGATGGATTGCGACCAATGCCAGTGGCATGAAGCGAAATCGCTATGGAAATATAGAAGAGATTGTCGAAAATGTCACGATGATTACCCCCCAAGGCATTCTGCAAGAAGTAGATACGATGCCTCGCGTTTCCATGGGGATGCAACCACAACGGCTGCTCTTCGGGAGCGAAGGAAATTTGGGGCTGATTACCAAAGCTGTCATCAAAATTCATAAACAGCCAGAAGTAACCAAATATGGTTCTATCGTGTTTCCGGATTTCAAAACGGGTTGCGATTTCTTATACAATCTGGCACAGATAGGTGTTTTACCCGCCAGTATTCGATTGATGGATAACATACAGTTCCGTTTTGGGGCAGCCTTGAAACCGCGGCCGACTTTGATGGCCTCAATGCTTAACAAGCTGCAAAAGTTTTTTCTGAAGAATATAAAAGGACTTGATCTCCATAAGATTTCAGTGGCGACGATCGTCTTAGAAGGAACAGCAGAAGAGGTCAAATACCAGCAAAAACAGGTGATGAAGCTGGTAAAAAAATATGGGGGTATCTCCGGTGGCGAGGGAAACGGCAAACGAGGTTACATGTTAACCTATGCCATCGCCTATCTTCGAGATTTTTTGTCAGACTATTACGTCATTGGTGAAACGTACGAGACGACAGTTCCATGGAGCAATATTCTCGATGTATGCCATGCAGTCTCCGAAAAAGCGCTTGAAAAACACCGTGAATATAATCTACCCGGTAAACCATATGTCTCAGCTCGCGTCACGCAGTTATATCATACGGGGGTCTGTATTTATTTTACCCACGGCCTTTACACGAAAGGTATCGAACATCCAGATGAAATATTGAGCCAAATTGAATATTCATTGCGTCAGACAATTATGGCCGCAGGCGGTTCTATTTCCCACCATCACGGTGTCGGTAAGTTACGCAAAGATTTCATGCCTCAGACAATTTCGCCGGCTAGTATTGAACTGTTAAAGAAGATAAAGCAGGCCAATGATCCCCAGAATATTTTTGGCATTCAGAACAATGTCTTTACAGAGTAAGTCTCCTTGCGTAATTTGACACAGTTTATTATCTGGCCTGGCAATATTTCCATTCTTTAGGTGAAGTTTAATAGATTTCACATTTCGTATAAGGGGGAAAACAAAAATAATGCGGAAAAAAGTAGTTCTTATAACAGGCGCTACAGGATATTTGGGATGTCACTTAGCATATGACTTCCTCAGGGAAGGACATCAAGTTATTGCACTGGTAAGAGAAACGGATAAAGGCATATCCGTTTCAGAAAAAGCGCTAAAGGCAATTTCATCTGTTAACGACAAAGAGCAGATTCCTGCAGAGAATCTGATTGCTATTCCGGGCGATGTCGCAGACGGAGCTGATATCTTAGCAGATACAATTCGGACACAAGTACAAAGCAAAATTGATGAAATATGGCATTGTGCGGTCATATTTACTATTCAGAAAACCGAAAAGCACAAAATAGAGGCGATCAATATAAAAGGTACGCAGAATATGTTGGATCTTGCGCTGCAGATCAATTCTGAAACGCCTCCTCGCTTTTTTTACTTAAGTACCGCATATAGCAGCGGCAGAGAACAGGGGGTCATTCGTGAGGAAATACCGCCAAACGTTCAAAATTTCCGCTCCCTTTATGAATGGTCCAAGTACAAAGCAGAAACATTAGTCGAGCGCTACCAAAAAAAGTTTGACTTGGATGCAACGATTTTTAGACCTTCAATTGTTATCGGCTCACCAACCACAAAAGTGATAAGTTACTCCGGGTATTATCAAATATGTAGGGAGCTCTACCATCTTTGCAAAAGATTCGAGGAAGAAGCCGGCCCTGATTTTGACGGGAATCTCAATATCAGGTTATTAGCGAATCCTGATGCGCTGCCAAATATCGTACCCATTGATTATGTCATTAATGCGATGAATATTATCGCCAATAAGCAAGATCTGATTTCGAATGATTTGAAGATATTCAATATTGTAAACGAATCTCCCCCCAGCCTTAGTTTGATCCATGAAATTGTTTGCGAAAGTTTGAACATTAGGGGGCTGGATCTCGTTGAGCAAAATGCCTTCGATCAATCTTCAATGACTTCTTTGGAGAAAGTGTTCGCTCGAAAATTTGCTTTTCAGATGCCTTATATGAACGAAGATATTTCGTTTTCAAATGACCGATTTAGAGATGTTGTTTCTGTTGAAGAATTGTCGAATCCAACCATAGATGGCAACTTTTTAAGAGCAATTAATTGCATATTTTTTGATCGTATTGAGCATAAAGCCCTAGGTTCAGAAAATGGGAGGGGAAAAGGTTAGGTAAATCCAACTGTACATCCAAAAAACTTCGCCCAGCATGTCCAAACAAAAGAGGGACTCTCGATTGAGAGTCCCTTTACTACAATTCCCCCTAACTTAGCTGGCGCTTTTCTATTTCTTTTCCTCCAATACCGCTTGCGCTGCGGCCAGGCGAGCGATAGGCACGCGGAAGGGGGAGCAACTGACATAGTTCAGGCCGATCTTATGGCAGAAAACGACCGAGCGGGGATCGCCGCCGTGCTCACCACAGATGCCGATCTCCATATCGGGCCGGGTCTGGCGGCCGAGTTGGACCCCCATCTCCATGAGCTTGCCCACTCCATCCTCGTCAATACTGGCAAAGGGGTTGTCGGGCAAAATCTGTTGCTCCATATATTCGATCAGAAAGCCCTTTTCGGCATCGTCGCGGGAGATACCGTAAGTTGTCTGGGTCAGGTCGTTGGTCCCATAGGAGAAGAATTGGGCGTACTCAGCCATTTGGTCGGCAGTGAGGGCCGCCCGGGGGATCTCGATCATGGTCCCAAACTTATAGTCCACAGTTATTCCCTGCTCTGCCATCACCTTTTTAGCTTCTTCTTCCAGGGCCGTTTGCTGTACTTTCAACTCGTTGGCGTGGCTGGTTAAGGGGATCATCACCTCAGGATGGACGTCAATCCCTTCTTTAGCCACCTGGCAGGCAGCCTCAAAGATAGCCCGCACCTGCATGCGGGTCAAGGCGGCCAGGTGGATACCCAGGCGCACCCCGCGCAAACCGAGCATGGGGTTCGCTTCGGCCATGCCTTCTACCGCGTCGAGCAGTGTCTCTTTTTCGGCCAGGGCCTGCGGATCTTTGCCGGTGATGCGCAATTCGGTGACCTCTTGCAGCAAATCATCATGGGCCGGCAGGAACTCATGCAGCGGCGGGTCAATCAGGCGAATGATAACCGGCAAACCGTCCATAACCCGGAAAAGACCGGCAAAGTCTTCGCGCTGGAAGGGGAGGAGCGCGGCCAATGCTTCTTCCTGGGTGGCCTCATCTTTGGCCAGGATCAGCTTTTGTACATGGGGCAGGCGCTCGGCCTCAAAGAACATGTGCTCGGTGCGGCACAGGCCAATCCCCTGCGCGCCGTAATCGCGGGCCCGTTTGGCATCTTGAGGGTAGTCGGCGTTGGCCCAGACTTGCAAGCGGCGGATCTGATCGGCCCAGGAGAGAAGTTTAAGCAGGTAGGGATCGTTTATATCGGGCACCACAGTTTCAACCTGCCCGGCAAAGACATCGCCCAAGGTGCCATCAATAGAGACCCAGTCCCCTTCTTTAATAACCCGTCCATCAACGGTCATCTGGCGCTGGCTCATATTGATTTCCAAAGCGGCCACGCCGACCACAGCCGGTTTACCAAACTGGCGGGCGACCAGGGCAGCGTGGCTGGTGCGACCGCCCCGGCTGGTTAAAATACCTTGCGCGGCCAGCATACCATGCACGTCGTCCGGCTTGGTTTCGGGCCGGACCATAATTACTTTTCTACCTTCGTGCGACCATTGTTCGGCCAGATCGGCGTCAAAGGCAATCTGGCCGACCGCTGCTCCAGGAGAGACGTTCAAGCCGGTGGCCAGCTTATCGCCGGCGTCAAGCGCGGCTTGCTTGGCCTCAATCCTAAATTGCGGGTGCAGGAAGAAATCCACCTGTTCCGGAGTAACCCGCATAACCGCTTCCTCTTTGCTGATGAGGCCTTCTTCGGCCATATCAGCCGCAATCCGCACCGCCGCCTGGGCTGTGCGTTTGCCATCACGGGTCTGGAGCATCCACAGTTTGCCCTGCTCGATGGTGAACTCAACGTCCTGCATCTCCTGGTAGTGTCGCTCCAACCGTTGCACGATCTCTTCAAACTGAGCGTAAGCCTTCGACATTTCTTGTTGGAGCTGCTCAATTGGCTTGGTGGCGCGGATACCGGCCACCACATCCTCACCCTGGGCGTTGATCAGGTAATCCCCTTCGATGTGCTTCTCGCCAGTGGTGGCGTTGCGGGTCATCGCTACGCCGGTGGCCGAATTGTTGCCCATATTGCCAAAGACCATGGTCACGATGTTGACGGCGGTGCCCAGGTCGTGGGGGATTTTGGCCGCGTTACGATAGTCAATGGCTCGTCTGCCGTTCCAACTCTTAAAGACGGCTTCAGTAGCCAACTTGATTTGCTCTGTGGGGTCCTGAGGAAAATCGCGCCCGGTTTCCTCCTTGAAGATTTTCTTAAACTCCTCGGTGACTGCCTTCCAATCCTCGGCGGTCAGGTCAGAGTCGCTCTCGACGCCGGCCTTCTTACGGGCCTCGGTCAAGACTTCTTCAAAGGGCTCGTCGTCGATACCCATAACCACGCTGCCAAACATCTGGACTAGGCGGCGATACGAGTCATAGACAAAGCGCTCATCGCCGGTCAGTTCGGCCATTCCCTTGACCACTTCATCATTCAGGCCAATGTTGAGGACCGTATCCATCATGCCGGGCATGGAGAATTTGGCCCCGGAGCGGCAAGAGACCAGCAATGGGTTTTGGGGATCGCCGAACTCTTTGCCCGTCTGCTCTTCAATTGCTTTGAGAGCCTCCAATTCTTGTTCCCACATCCCTTCGGGAAAATTTTCGCCCGCCTTTAGATAAGCGTTACAAGCCTCGGTTGTTACGGTGAAACCGGGGGGAACGGGCACGCCCACCCGGGTCATTTCGGCCAGATTGGCGCCCTTGCCACCCAGTAAAGCACGGACGCCTTCCCACTCGCCGCCGACATATTTTTCGGCAGCGTCTACTTCTTCAAACAGGTAAACCCACTTTGTCATTAAAAAGCCTCCTTAACTATCAGTAGGTAACAAAATATAAAAATGGCGAGCGAGACGCTCGCGCTCCAATGTACTCCAAAAAAGTCAGCGTGCCGCCGAGCTGACCAGATACTTTAGTACCATCGTTCATTATATAAAGCTCGGATAGTTTTGGCAAATGGGGCGGTGAAGTCGTTCCACTGGGCGGTCTATGACCGGCCCGGGGTGAATTGCCTGTTAGCAGCGCAGTGTTTTACCTCCCTGCTGAGGCGAATGAAAAAGTAGCGGCTGAAGGGTCGCTGAGGCCTTAAATAGATGGTTATAGTGCAGGCATGACCAAAATCGTTTGGTTCTGAACTAGCTGCCAGCCAACTTCAAACAAACCCAATGGAATCGTCCTTGTAGGCGTGGCGCAGAAGCGTTAAAGCCCAAACGCTGAACGCAACGGACCGCTGCACTGGGCAGGGTGCCATCGACGTCAGTTTCACAGCATATGTAGATTTCAGCTTCAGTATGTTGCAGTCCATAATACGCCAACACCATCCGCAAACAGGCTGGCACGCAGGACTCAGGACGCTCTTGCGGGAAAAAGGGAAAGAGGTTCACTCGTTAGTTTTCTGGTTCCCTGTGTCCATAAATTTTTGGAATTGCGTGGATAACTGAGGCTCATGGGCTGTTCGTAACTCAAGGCTGGCTGTTTTCATCTGGACGATAGGAGTCCAGGCAACGACGCGGCCCGTTTCTTCATCGACAGCAACGACGCCTACGCTCCCTAGGGTACCACTGTGGATATAAGCCAGTTGCACGGGGACAATCCAGGTCGTCCTCACAGCCGAAACCATCAAGTGCGGCTGGCCAGCCACAAGTTGGTTGCCAACATGATCCAACAAGAAATTCGTGACTGCCGCCCTCGCCTCATCTGAGGTCGTGCGATGGGTCAGAGTGGGAACCTCATCTGCTGATGCATTGCTCATTACACAACTCTAACTTTTCCGAGAGCTTATTCCAAGTACTAACTTCTCGCATAATTATACCATCTTTTTGATCACTACCAATTTAGCCATTCTGTCACTTTGACCTTCTCCATAGAATCTTCTATAATTCAAATAAGTTTTTTAAGGTGTTTTGACGAAGTAGCTAATGAATGCGACAGATAAACAGACCTTCATCTGCCAAAAGGCAACGGAGCACAAAGTCAAGTGGACACGACATGCGCTTAGTCGGCTGGCTGCTATGCCGATGACGGTTAGTGAAGTCGAAGTTTCGTTACAAAAGGCTGAGGTAGTTGAAGAATATCCTCACCTACATCGATATTTGCCTGATTGTCTGGTTCTTGCGTTTATTTCCACTGATAGGCCGATACATTGTGTCGTTGCTATCAACGAACCTCAGGATTACGTTTTGATTGTAACCATTTATCAACCAACAAACCAGGAGTGGCAAAATGACTGGCAAACCAGAAAATGATCGCTGCTATTTCTGTGGTGGCAAATTGGAGTCTGGTCTGGCGACGATTCCATTTGTCGTGGGTTCCAGCGTAGTCATTATCAAGCAGGTCCCGGCCGAGGTATGCACGCAATGTGGCGAAGCGATTATGGATAGTGAAGTAGCTGCTGTTGTGGATGGCTTGCTCAAGCAAGTCCAACAAATCGGATTCGAAGTGTCCATTATCACCTACGATCAACCGTCCTTAACGCCAGTGTAGTTCAATCTGGCAGCATCGCTTCTCTGAAATATAGAAACGCGTCGGAACTCATCTCCCAGTTCCCCTCAGTTCCTACGAATTCCCCCAGTTCCCCCGATCTGGATGACCTGCCTTAGCACGCGACAATTTCCTTCCATACATCCACCCCCAGTTTCCTAAGCTCACCATCTAGGGTATAATCCATCCCGTCTTTTAGGACGACACTTACTGCTGAGGGATGGTCAATGTCTATTTTCCGTAATCGCTTGTTCATGGCCGCCGGCCTGGGGCATATGGTCCTGGATATTTTCAACAGCTCCAGCCCCGTGCTGATCGCGTTTTTGAGTGTGCCCATGGGCTTGAGCAACACCTTAGTGGCTCTGGCCGTGGGTACGTATCAATTCGCCGGCGCTTTCGGCCAGCCGATTTTCGGTTGGCTGGCCGACCGGCACGGCAATCGCTGGATGATGGGCTTGAGTGTGAGCTGGACTGTCGGCTTTCTAGTGCTGGCCATTTTTATCGCCCAAACGGGCCTGTTTTGGCTGTTTCTGATCCCCTTTGCCCTGGCCTCTTTCGGCTCAGCCTCCTTTCACCCTATTGGCACCAAGTACGCTGCCCTGACGGCGACCCGAAAGGCGGCTACGGCCACGGCTTTCTTCTTTCTGTTTGGTCAATTCGGGTTGGCCACCGGCCCCCTCTTAACCGGGGCCATCCTGGATCGGGTGGGGACGATGGGCCTACCTGTCTTTGCCTTGTTCACCATCCCTCTTCTCCTCTTTGTCTTGACCACACCTCTACCCGCCCCGGCTACTATACCAGGCTTAGACGAACCAGTTTCCCCCAAAGCGCCGCGAACTGCTGAAAAAATCGCCTGGGGCAGTATCATCATGCTTATTTTAAATACGTTCTTTCGTTCCTGGGCCCAAATCGGCACCATCGCTTTTATTCCGAAGCTCTTTCAAGATAAAGGCTGGGCCCCAACCACCTACGGGGCTATTTTGACCACTATGTGGATCGCTTCAGCCATCAGCGGAGTCCTGGCCGGCAACGCTGCCGACCGCTGGGGCCGCCGGCAGGTCGTTTTCATCGTCATGATGCTGGCCACTGTCCCCCTCTTCCTCCTGCCTGTCACCAATAATGCCCTTGTCTTTGTCCTGGCCCTGCTGGTGGGCGGCTTGACCGGCGCGCCACATAGCATCATCGTCGTCGTTGCCCAGGCCATGATGCCGGGCAAGCAGGCGACCGCCTCAGGGTTGATTTTGGGCCTCATTTTTGGCCTGGGCGCCTTTGCCACCTTGGGCATCGGCTGGCTGGCCGACCTGTGGACTCTGGAACGAGCTCTACAACTTGGCGCTCTGATGGCTCTTTTGGCCGCCGTGACCGCTTTAGCCCTCCCCAGTACTCGTACCCAGGTCCAAGAGGAAGTAGATACGGAGAAGGAACGTGTGGTTGCATGAAGTCTGAAGAAATTGTCGTCGAAGAAGAAATTTTACCTGAAGTAGACGGACTGGCTGGTTTTTGGTACCGGTACGGCCCTTACCTGGCCTTGGCTCAGGCCCTGATCGCCATGCTGGGCAGTCTCTATTTCAGCGAAGTGGCCGGTTTTGTCCCCTGCACCCTCTGCTGGTACCAGCGCGTCTTGATGTACCCGCTGACGCTTATCATTCTGGTCGGCCTTATCAAGCAAGATGAATACTTGCCCACTTACGTCCTGCCCTTTTCAAGCATTGGTATGTTTGTCTCCCTTTATCACTATTTGCTTCAAACGACCAGCCTCTTCAGCGCCCATACAGTCTGTCAGGTGGGCATCCCTTGTGATCTGCGCTATATCAATTGGTTTGGTTTTGTCACCATCCCTCTTTTGGCCCTGACCGCTTTCATCGTTATTACTATGGTTATGGCAGCCACAAGATGGGCCAACCAGCGGGTTGACGCGTTAGAAGAATGACCCGGCCTGTTAGTTGATGGGCCTCTCCTATTCTTATATAATAACTCACTGTGAAGACTAACCTGAAAATGAGCACCTATCGAAGATGACACCAGCCGAACAACTTGCCTTATGGGCCGATCAACTGCGTGACCTTTCATCCATGGGCCTCCGTTTCGCCAAAGACAAATACAACACGGAGCGCTACCAGAACATCCAAAATATAGCCATGGCCATGCTCACTCTGGCGACCGGTGAGTCGCTAGAGCAAATGGAACCTTTGCGGGCGCCTATTTTTTCACGCCCGACCCCATTTTCGGTGGCGGATGCGGCCGTTATCGACGATGAAGGACGGATCCTGCTCATTCAGCGGGCCGATAATAGCCTGTGGGCCATGCCTGGCGGCGCCCTTGAGGTGGGGGAAACTCCCGCTGCCGGGGCAGTGCGGGAGGCCTTGGAGGAAACAGGTGTCCACTGCCAGGCCATTTCCCTGGTGGGTATATTTGACTCCAGGCTATGCGGCACGCTGAGCCGGCACCATCTCTATCAATTCGTCTTTTTATGCCGGCCAATGGATGGCCGGCCGTCTGGCCCGCCTTCGCACGCCAACGAAGTGTTGGATGTAGGCTGGTTTTCTGAAGCAGACCTGCCGGACAACATTGATCCTGGGCACACCTCGCGTATACCTGAAGCCTTTCGCGTCTGGCGGGGGGATCAGCGGGCATTCTTTGATAGGATAGATTAGAAGAGGATTACTTTATGAAATTGGAAGAACGGCCCATTACTGAGGCGGAGGGCACAACCCTGGTCCATAACATCGCCTATCCCAGCGGACGGGCGGCCGTCCGCAAAGGGACTGTCCTGGGCGAACGGCATCTGGCTACTTTGCGCGAACTGGGCCATCAAACCGTGCGCGTGGCCATTTTAGAGGCGGATGATGTGCCGGAAAATGAGGCCGCCAGTGTCTTGGCCGAGGCTATCCAAACTGACTCTATGCAGTTGAGCCGGGCGGCGACGGGACGTATTAATTTTCGGGTTGAGGCGGATGGCTTGCTGGAGGTGGACGCCGGTCGCTTGCTGGCCCTGAACATGATCCCCGGCGTTACCCTGGCCACGCGGCCCCAGCATAGCCTGGCCGGCCCAAACTACGAGACCGGCGAAATCGCTACCCTCAAAATCATTCCCTATGCCATCCCCCGCGCCGACCTCAATCGCGCCCTCGACCTGGCCCGGCCTCGCCCTGGAATCATCGAATTTCGACCGCTGCCGCAAAGCCGCCGGGCGGCCCTGCTGTTGACAGGCGAGCCGGCCGTCCACCAAAAACTACACCATGATTTCGAGCCGCCTATTCGGGCCCGTCTGGAGGGATTGGGTGTTATCCTGACCAGTGTCGAAGCCGTGCCTCAAAATGTTGAGGCCATCGGCGAAGCCGCGGCCCGTCTGGCAGTAGTTAACGATTTGCTCATCATCGCCGGGCAAACCTCCATTATGGATGCCGAGGATACCACCCCCCGCGCCCTGAAAGAAGCTGGGGCCGAACTGACCTTCCACGGCGCCCCGGTCGAGCCGGGTAACCTGCTCAGCCTGGCCTACTTCCCTGAGACGCCCGTTATGTGCGCTCCTGGCTGCGCCCGCAGCCTGGGTACAAATATTGTTGACCTGATTTTGCCACGCTTGTTGTTAGGAGATCGTTTGGAGCGGAAGGATATCTCCCAGTTTGGATTGGGTGGATTGTTGAAGTAGGCAGTATGCGTTACAGTGTCGTATGGCGGTGAATGAGGGCATCTGGTTAATAATAACCGTGACATGGGTGACCCCATCCTGAGGGTCGAAATGGACATCTAGAACCAATACCATTCAAATAAGACTGTAGCATAGGGCCTTGTGCCCGCCCACAAGGGGCTAAACTACGTTATTTGAAAAGTATTGCATCTAGAACCTCAATCCTTAGAGCCCAGCGGCACGCTGCGAATTCGCAGCGCCTGCTGCACAGTCAAATCAACGCGCCAAGGGACATCCACAACGCCACGTACCGTCCACTTCACGCGGCTGCGCTCCGTTTCGAGGGAGGAAGGGGCATCTGGTGGAACCGCCAGGGCAAAGCCAAGGGAGCGAGCGCTATAGGGGCGTAAGGTGACTGTCCCCGTGAGTTCCTCCTGCACATCTACCCGTTCCTTCTCGTTTTCGCCGGCTCGCTCAAAGCGTACAAGCTCCACACGCACGCCGCGAGCCTCTAATTGGTCGGCCGGCGTCACGTCGAGCCGGCCCCGCAAGCGTTCCCCCGCAGTAACGTCTTGGGCTGCTACTCGCAGGGCGAGGTTACACGCTTCAGAATTCGCTTGTGCTTCTATCTCCGCCTCATCGGCCTCCGGGCTTTCCAGGGGCAGTACCTGTACCGGCACTTCATGGATCAGGTTTGGCCGTCCAGGCACGTCCAGCTCAGCGCGCACCAGCCACCACACATCCACGATCTCACCCTGGCAGGTCGGCGGGCCATCATCGGGCACTTGAAAGAGCACTTCCCACTTCTGAGTGTAGTCATCAGGGAGGATTGACGCTTCCATCACCTTTTGGGGGAGGGCGATAAACTGGGCTACACTATGGTGTAATGTCCCCCTTCCCACACGCCTTCTCCTACGGTAGTAGTAGGCCTCTTGCCCGATCAACACAGCCCTAACCTCCCGTACTTGGGTCCGCTTCCGGAGGTGAAGGCTGAGTTTCACCGGCAGGGAAGCTCCAGGAACGCATGTGTCCGGGACATCTACTGCCAGTTCTCCCTTAATCTGAAGGAACGAGAGATGGGGTACAAGCTTTTGTAGAAAGCCCCCAACGCCCAAGGTGATGAAGATCACGCCAAAAAGCGCAGCGACAATGCCTCCCACTGGCGACTCTTGGAGAGAGCTCAAATTCCACAAGATATAAGAACCGAAACCCAGCGAAATCAAGCCCAACACCAGAGCCTCCACCAAGTCAGTTAGCCTCGGTGATACACGCTCTTTGCCCCTTAGCCAATAGACCACGCCCAGCGTGCCCAAGAGCACGCCTAGACCAAGGGGGGCCAGTGAGGCCAAACCTTCCCCCTGACCGGCTGTCTGTTGTAGCCAGCCCCAAATGAGCGGGCAAAGGAAAACGGCGGCGAGAAACAACGCTAAAAGAGCGCGCCCGAAGAAATACGCTGCAGGAGGGCTATGGTCTGTCTGCTTTCTGCGAAAAGACATCGCTTATCGTCCCTCAATCTTTGATGAAAACTATAGTCGCCAGTAGCCTATACTGACAGCTTCACTGCATTATGCATTATGCTTCACATCCCGACCGTTCATCACCGCCACAATCTCGGCGATAATCGAAACGGCGATCTCTTCCGGCCGTTTCGCGCCCAGGTCCAGGCCGATGGGGGCGTGAATGCGGGCCAGTTGCTCATCGGTCAGGCCCATCGCTTTGAGCGCCTTGACCCGCTTGGCATGGGTCCTGGTGGAGCCCAAAGCGCCGATATAACGGGCCGGGCTATTCAGAGCTACTTGCAGGCCCGGATTATCGAACTTCTCGTCATGGGTCAGAAAGACGATGCAGGAAGACTCGTTCAGGGGAATTTCGGCCAGAGCTTCGGCGGGCCAGCGAATGACGAGCTCGTCGACGTGGGGAAAGCGCTCCGGCGTGGCGAAAACCCCCCGTGCATCCACGACGATAGTCCGAAAGCCCAATTCCTTGGCGAAGGTGGCCAAAGGGATGGCCACATGCACGGCCCCAATCATAATAAGCTTCGGCGGTGGGGGATAGACCTCAATAAAACAATCGACGGTTTCCCCCTCAATTTCAAAAGTAGCTCGCTCGGAGCGCTGTTCTGAGAGTAATTGAGCCGTATGAGCCAGCAGTTGGTCTTTTAGCGCTGGCGACCCCAGGTTATCTTCATGGCGACCATTGGACCAGACCAGCAGTTTCTCTCCTACGCCGGGCCCGGCGACCACCGTCGCCAGAGCAACCAGTTCTTCGTCCGCTAAGGCTTGCTTCAGTTTTTGATAAATTTCGGCCACGAAATAGCTCCTTGATCTTACTTTGGCTGCTACCAATCCAAACGTTCCAGGAAAACCTGGATATTGCCGCCGCAAGCCAGGCCGACGTTTTTGGCGGCTAATTCGTCGGTGATGCCATATTCCAGGAGCTTGGGCCGGCCCGTTTTCAACACCTCCTGGGCCTCTTCGAAAACAGCCCCTTCAACGCACCCCCCACTGACCGAGCCGACCATATCACCGCCCGATGAAATAGCCATCTTTGAGCCCAGGGGTCGGGGGGCGGAGCCGTAGACCTTAATCACCGTGGCCAGGGCCACTTTTTTGCCTTCGTTTTGCCAGTGTTCAACATCCTCAAGTACGGTGCGCATAAGTTCTCCAATTGGTAAGTAGTACTATCTTAATCCTTCATCAAGGCGTGCTGTCGTCGAACGGGACGGTATTCCCCCAGGCGTTCCAGCAAGCGCCCCAATTGCTCCAGGCTGGCCAGGTTGTGGACCGGCAAAAAATCATCAATATGCGGCAGGGCAGCCTGGATACCCCGGGTGAGGGGTTCGTAACTCTCCATCCCCAACAGGGGATTCAGCCAGATGAGGCGATGACAACTCAATTGCAGGCGGCGCATCTCGTGGGCCAGCAGGTCAACATCGCCCCGGTCCCAGCCATCACTGATGATAAGGACAATAGCGCCCTGGCCCAACACCCGCCGGCCCCACTGATAGTTGAAGGCCTTGAGGGCGTCGCCGATGCGGGTCCCGCCCGCCCAATCCGGGATGGCCTGCGAAACCTGATCCAGGGCCATGTCAATATCGCGCTCTTTGAGTTGGTGGGTAATCCGGGTTAAGCGGGTGCTAAAGACAAATGCCTCGACGTGATCGAGGCCACTGCTGATGGCGTAAATAAACTTGAGCAAAATGCGCGAATACCGCTCCATAGAGCCACTGATGTCACTAATCACCACCAGAGGGCGGCGTTTGAGCCGCCGCGAGCGCCAGACTAATTGGAGGGGCTCGCTGCCGTAACGCATATTTTGGCGCAGGGTACGCCGCATATCAATGAAGGCCCCATTTGAGGCCGGTGTCTTGCGCCGGGTGCGGCGTTGCTCGAGCTTCCAATCCATGTGTTGAATCAAATATTTGATTTCCTCGACCTCCGAGACGGTCATCTCGGCGAAATCTTTCTGCCGTAACACTTCCTGGGCGCTGTAGGTGTAAATCCGCTCGATAATTGGCTCCTCGTCCTTTTCCTGACCGTTTGAGCCGTCGTCCCCCTCCTCAGGTGGGGCCAGCGTTTCTTCCTGGCGCGCCTGGGTTAACTGCTGGACAAAGGCGCTGAGATCTAACTCAGACAGCTCCTTCTCGCCTCTGGCTTGCCAAAAGAGATCAAAGGCTTTATCGAATAAAGGAAGGAAATCATGATGATTGACAAAAATGGCCCGGGCTGCGTCCTTGACATCCTGCCGCCGGCGCAAGTCGACATATTTCAGGCCCTCTACCCAATCGAGCATCTGGGTTGGGGTGACATCCATGCCTAAGGCCCGCAGCAAACGGCCGAACAAGACGATGTTGCGGAGTAAGTGCCCCTGGGTTTTTGATGTCTTGGTATTAGGGTCGCTCATTTTGAGCCATTCATCTTGGCGTTGGCCAGGATACGCTGGGCTACGGGACCGGCTACGTGTTGAATGTCATCTTGATATTTAAGCAATACGCCAATGGTGTCGTTGATTACCTCGTCGCTCAAATCCTCTCGATCCAGGGCTACCAGGGCCGAAACCCAGTCGAGCGTCTCCGCCACGCCGGGAAGTTTGTACAGGTCTTCACTACGCAACTCTTGGACGAAGGCCACCACTTCTTGAGCCAGACGGTGGGGTGCGTCGGGCACCTTCGCCAGCACAATGTTGTATTCTTTCTCAAAAGCGGGGAAATCAATCCAGTGGTAGAGACAGCGCCTTTTCAAGGCATCGTGAACTTCTCGTGTCCGGTTCGATGTCAAGACAACCACCGGCGGTTCAGATGCCCTAATCGTGCCGATTTCTGGAATTGTGATTTGAAAATCGGACAAAACTTCCAGTAAAAATGCCTCAAACTCTTCATCGGCCCGATCTAACTCGTCAATCAGCAAAACAGGCTGCCCGTCTTCGGTGCTGCGGTCTATAGCCTGTAACAGGGGGCGCTTGAGCAAAAAATCCGGGCCAAAAATATTCTCGATGGCTTCTTCCTGATTGACCGTACCGCTCGCCTCCATCAAGCGAATCTGGAGCATCTGGCGGGTGTAATTCCATTCGTAAACAGCAGTATTAACATCTAACCCTTCATAGCACTGCAAGCGAATGAGGGGACGCTCTAAAACCGCCGACAGCACCTTGGCAATCTCCGTCTTGCCAACCCCTGCTTCGCCCTCTAGAAAAAGGGGCTTGCGCAATTTCAAGGATAGGTAAATGGCTGTAGTTAAACTACGGTCGCCGATATAGCGCTGGCTACGCAGGGCTTCCTGTAGCTGATCGATCGATTCGATTTGTTCAATTGAGATCAACTTATCGCCTCCAAAATAATTTTCGTTGAAGTAACTGGCCTATGGGGGTAACTCGCCGTCAAATAGCGGGCCACACGCCGCCTTCCACTCCCTCCGAGTTTACCAAAAATGTCCAAAAATATATTTTAATGTTCTTTACCTCTTCTGGCAAGAAAAAGGGGTTAGGGGTAGCTCTGCATTAAACCGTGATTAAATGAGAAACCAGGTTTTTCTCAATAAATTAGATCAGTTTAAAGTTATTTAAGCCCTCTTCTGGCTGGATTTTTGCTCATTTTTAGTAAAAAACCTGGTTTCTTTCCCTCCTCCACGGTTAAATGCGGGGTTGGGCACTCATGACATGTTTCTATTAAATAGTTGTTGATGGGGTGTTTTTGCAACACTTAATATAGACGCTGGGATTGTGAAGAATCTTACTAAAGAGGCCGATTATGTTTTATTTACTTAGAAATCGGGTTTTTGGGGTTTCGCCAGCACGGTCGATCAGTCGATCACGATTTTCAGAGTGATGGTGCCAATCTAGCTCATTTCGCTAACAAAAAACCCGGTTTCTGATCATCTGCCTGCAATTAAGCAAGATCGGTTAAAGAAATGTTCGATAAACCGGTCAAAAAACAACTGGCGTAATAACAACTAGAGGACAATACCCATTACATAAAGCGTAATAACCCAGAAAAAGGGCATATCTTTTTTCATGATGCCCTCCCTTCAAACCCAATTTCAGACGTCGTCCTGCTTCCGGCAAGACCTTGACCAATACCAGGCCAAATGATCCCAGTCCCTTGAGTCCGGTAATTAAAATCGAGACCAATCCGCCAAGCAGAACCCAGACTATTACGCTAAGCAAGGTTGCCCGTTTGATGCTTAACCCTATGCCAGCCAAACTGATCAGAAACCATCTAAGCAGAAACTGCCAGAAGGTTAACTTCGGCTGCACCCCTGTAGTTAGTTTAGGTTTGTTTTCCATTTTTCTATTTTCCTCATTATCTTATGGCAAATAACCTGCACTTCGACCAATTTCTTCAATCCTATAATAACACGTTTAGGCGCGGTGGACGAACCACATCGAAACCGGCATAGTTCAGATAGCTTAACGAGTATGTGCGTCTACGAGTGGCGATAGTCAGTTAATGGGCGCCAATAAGGGCCAGCGTCGTGATGGTAGCGCTGGGGTGTTTGATCACCCCGAGGAGGTCGAGGGTGGCTGCTGTTGCTATCAGTGTCAGGACCAACCAAAATAGCCGGACCTACATAATATATAACCCCACACTGGCCGAAAAGATGCTCATGGATTGGTAAGAAATATTCTCCTTCCTTAGCATTTTTGGGCGCTTTATGGTTAAATTAGGGTACAAGTCGCTGATCTGAGGAGCCTCAACCATGCTCAAGCGAGCTTATTTGGAAATCATCGACTCCAATGGCGAGGTCATGCTTCACGATCTTAACTCGGATAGCGGGATTACGACTATCGGGCGGCACGCTAACAACGATATCGTCCTGGCCAGTCCTGAGGTAACCCCTTTCCACGCCCTCCTTGACCACCGCCAAAAACCGTATCAACTCATCATTATGGCTGTGGAGGGAGAAACAAAGCTCGGTGACCAGCCTATCCCGGCGAATACCCCAACAGATTTAAGCACCGGGGATACGCTTACCCTGGCCGGATACACCATCATTTTGGGTGTAGATGAGCCGGGCTCAGCAAAAGGAAGTCCACCGACCCCTTCCGTTGTTCAAGCGGTCGCTGTGAGGCCAGGTGCTAGGCCGCAGGACACCTCTCATTTCAGCGAACGCCCTCCAGATCAACCGCATGGGCATATCTTGACCACCCTTTCCGCTCGCGAGTGGACCGTCGAGGTAGAGCAGGATGCCACTTGCCAGGTCACGATTACCAATGCTGGTGGCACAGCGGCTGAATTTGCCCTCAAAGTTGCGGGCTTAAACCCAGATTGGGTTACCATAACGCCCCCCCAAGTCCATCTGGCCCCACACGCGCAGGCAACGGTAACGATTACCTTTCGGCCTCCCCGATCGCCGGAGAGCCGGGCAGGCGTACATCATCTAGCAGTCATCGTCACTTCAGCTACTGACCCCAACCGGTTTAGCCAGTTGGGCGCCACCCTGGTCATCAGGCCCTATCAAGATTTTCGCGTTGGCCAACCGAATCCCAGACAACAGACCCTCTCCTGGTTCACCCAGACTGGGCAGATGAGGCTGCCCATTACAAACATAGGTAATACCGAAGCTCTTTTTTGTCTTGAAGGGGAAGAAAAGAAGGGACTTTGTAGTTTAGAGTTTGAAGTATCGGGCGAAGCTGTTCGTCTGGCTAAACAAGCCGAATTACGCTTGCAGCCCGGGGAAACCAAAAATGTATCAGTGCGTGTCACACCTCTTTCGCGCCGGCCGGTTAAGTTGGGGAAACAAGCCTATTCTTGTATCATCACCACGACGATAATTGGATCCCAACAACCGGCCCGGTCAGTGCTGGCAAAGGTTCAGCGTGTGCCTCTCACTAGCGCCGGGTTAATGACCTTATCGATCATCTGCCTGGTGCTCCTGCTTGGCCTGGTTATCCAACAAATTATCAAAAATGCCCCTCCCGAATTCGCTTTGTTTCGAAAGTATGACCAGGGGGAAACTGAATTGACCGGTCTTAAGATCTTTGTACCTATAAAAGCAACAGTGTCTCCGCCTGCTGAAGATACTATCATCGAGGAAAATACAGGGGAGATGACTTACGAAGAAATTTTCAAGGAGGTTGCCGCCGCTTATGATTTAGATTGGCGGCTTCTGGCAGCACAAGCTTATGAGGAGAGTCGTCTGGATCCTCTGGCGATTGGTCAAGCCAATGAGTATGGGTTAATGCAGCTTGGGCCGGCCACCTGGGAGGCCTGGTCCCCGAAAGTAGGGGTCTCTGACCCCTTTGATCCCTACAGCAATGTCCTGGTCGCGGCCACTTACCTGGTTTTCTTGCGGGATTATTTTAGCGCCCTGGGATATCGAGAGGACGATTGGATGCTAATCGCTTATAATTGGGGGCCAAGTAATCTGCATCAGCATTTGGAGATGAGGGGGGAATGGGTGGATATACCGGCGATCACCCGCCGGTACGCGGCAAACATTTTACAGGCTACAGAAACCGGAATACTAAGCCCGATTATACTTGAACGGATACAGACCAGCGTCTTTGTAACCGCAGAGTTAAGGGGACGCGCCATCAATCAAGCAGCGCAGCCCGAGTAAGACAGATAAGGGTTCAATGGTGTCTTCAAATGAACCTTCCCGGAAGCTATAAATCATCATAAAATCGCAACGTATTCAACAATTTGGCAAATCTTAGCCGATAAAAGCCGCTCTCAAGTTTCCGGGAAGGTGGGCTTGAACACTATCTAAAGAAAACAGTCGCCTATTGGTCATTATACCAGGGAGGTTTTGGCGGCCCGGGAATAGGTGGAAAATCTGAAGGTGTGGTCGAGTCATCTGGAAGAGGCGTTAAAATGACCAGGTAGTCGTCTTTTTGCAACTGGGCCCCAATGTGTTCTTGTATAGCTTGCAGGCAGGCTTTATGCTCAGGGTCATTATCTGTTTCGGTTTGCAATAAGTCCAGCAGATGGCATACCCACAGCGCCCGTGTTTTTCCTGAGGCGTAGGTGGTCAGTATTTTGACTAATTGTTCTATTGCTCTTTCTACTTCCGGCATGATTCTCCTCCGTAAATAGGCGGGCAAACCTTGCGCTTGGCGTGCAGGCAGAGCAAGCTCTGCACGCCATTTTCGTCCTTGGTAGTGCGCCGGAGGCTCGGTCGCCCCCCTTGTAAATGAGTGTTTGTGGTGACGACTTCAGTCGTTTATGGCCTTGATCCCGAAGCCGAAAACGACTAAAGTCGTCACTACGAAATTTTTAGCCTTATTTGTAATCTTTTCGTGAGCGCTGTTTCAGATAGGTGTGGTAATGTTTGGCTTTGCGCCCCGTCGCCGTCAGGCCGAGGGCCATCTCTGATTCTATCTCCTTTAACTCGTCCACCAGGCCCTGAGCGACATCGGGCGACATGGTTTTGGCGATGGTAACGCCGGCCTGACGTAAAGCAGCTTGTGCGCCGGCGATATCTCCCTGATATTCTTTCTTGAGGGCTTCCATCTTGGCCTGTTCGGTCTCCAGACGGCCCGCCTCACGCAAAACGTCTTCGTCGACCGGCTGCTTTTCACACTCGCCCGGGCTGGCCACGCTGAAACGAACTGTTTGTCCTTCAAAGGTCACGCCCTGACGCTGTTGGGTATCCTCGTAGTTCAAGGTCAAAGGAAACAACAAATCGTTCCCCATTGACCTGGCCGGCAATTTTAATTTCAGGGCCAGAATGCGCACTTCACCGGCGTAAGCGTCACCCAGAAGCAGGCGGAAATTTCCCTTGCCCCGGTCGTCAGGGACGTCGTTAAGCACTTCCACCTCCACCCCGCCTGGCATACCCATCTCAAGGGTGATTTCTCGCGCTACGGTAGCCAGCATTTCCCCCAGTTCCCCCTTGAAGTAGTTGGGGATTTGGTTGGGTTTGTCGATAAAATAGAAATGGCCCCCGCCGCCATCGGCGATACCTTGCAGTAGAAACTGGTTGAAATCATCGCCGACCCCAAAGGTGGTAGTCGTAATGCCTCGCCGCCGGAGTTCTTTGGCCTGATAAACTAACTCTTCCTGATCGACAATGCCCCGGTTAGCCAGCCCATCGGTCAAAAGTAGAGCCCGGTTGAGATAGTCTGAGTTCATATAGTCGGCAACCTGGTCGCAGCCGGTGAACCAGCCGCCGCTGAGGTTAGTCATGCCCCCGGTGCGCACCTGGCGAATACGCTTTAGCAGCTCGTCTCGGGTTTCTGGGGTTAAGGCCCGGCTGGGAGCCAGGACATCGACCTCATCATCGTAAATGATGACCGAAACCCGATCCATCTCCGTCAGCAGACGCAGGGCGTGGCCGGCCGCCTCTTTGACATACTCCAACTTATCACCGCTCATCGAGCCACTCCGATCAATAATCAGGCTTAGATTGAGGGGGAGGCGGTCCCGCCGCTGAGCAACTTCGGGCATTCGCAGCGTTAACAACAGGTAGCGTTCACAAGGTTCGTTGGCGGGGATGAGGGAACGATCAACTTGGCTATTCAGACTGGCGCTTTCTAAATCTGGTTTCCTTTGCATTTTATCTCCTAAATGATAATTGAATTGAACAAATGACGGGTGATTTTGATGAGTTGTTCAATTTTTTGCCGTACACTGGTCTTCTCCAGGCCACTGCGAATGTGCAGCTCGATATCGGGGGTGATTTGAATGCGCTGCCACTGCGTAGCCGTGGCCATGGGTTCTGCCGGATCAACGGTTGGCGCCGATTCTGCCGCGCCGGTGATGAGGTCGGCGGTTGTCGACTCAGTCTCGCCCGGCTTTGCTTTCGCCACAGAAGGCATGACTGGGGAATCGGTTTCCTCAACCCTATGGGGGGCAGCCCTTGGATGAGCCGGGGATGAAGTTTCTTCAGCAACCTCTTTTTTGGCTTGCAGGCGGTGACGCATCAACGTAGGCGTTTCTGCGACGCTGTTGGGTGGATTGAGCAAAGTCTGGAGATATTCTTTAGCCGAGTTGGAGGTCGGGGGGGGTATCTCGGCTTTTTGTTTCTCCTTGAGTAACTCATACACAGCCTGTTTATCCAAGCCGCTCAGCAAAGAGGCAATCTCCTGCAAAGGCAGAAACTCTTCCTTCAAAATCTTGATCAACTCCAGCCGGGCTAAGTGTTCATCGCTATAGCTGGCTGCTCGCCCTCCTTTTTCCGGCGGGGCCAGCAACCCTTCAGACACATAGTAACGAATGGTCCGGGTGGTGACGCTTGCCTCCTCGGCTAACTCGCCGATTGAGTAAGTTTTTGTTGTTGAGGACATAACAGCTCCTAAATGAAACAGTGCTACGTATTACTGTTGTATTATGATTATAACATAGTTACGTAGCACTGTCAATATGTTGAGGCTTAAAATTTCGTTGTATTTTGTGATTTG
>JABAHQ010002057.1_pt2 | contig 23817 bp, 19 predicted proteins | sample 7062091 | NCBI WGS metagenome assembly JABAHQ01 (sample SAMN14534359, study PRJNA622989) | marine sediment metagenome | biome: marine biome [ENVO:00000428]; feature: marine pelagic biome [ENVO:01000023]; material: deep marine sediment [ENVO:00002113] | place: India: Gulf of Kutch | collected...
AGAGGCAGCACCGCGAGGGCGCCGAGCACGCCGCTCAGGACCACCGCGGGCAGCATGTTCACGGCCCGGGCATGGCGTATCACCACCAGGTTGGCGGCCATGCAGAACGCCGTGCCCACCGCGCACAGGTCGCCCAGCAACGCGCCGCCGCCGACACTCCCGTAGAAGATGACCAGAATCCCCAGCACGGCCGCCAGGATGGCCAGCCAGGTGCGCAACGCCAGCATTTCGCGCAGGAACAGGTAGCTCATGACCGCGCCGAACAGAGGGGCCGCGCTTACGATGACGAGGGTGTTGGCCACCGTGGTCAGGGTGATGGACGACACGAAGAAGACCGTGCTGGCTGCGAACAGGGCGCCCGAGAGCAGGCCCCGCCGGCCGACGGCGCGCACTTGCTGCGGGGTCGAGCGCCGGTATCGCAGCGCGAGGAACACGGCGAGGGCGAGGGCCATGAGCAGACCGCGCCAGAACACCACCGTCCAGCGGTCCGCTTCGATGAGGCGCAGGATGAGGCCGTCGGGGCTCAGCACGATCACGCCGACCGTGGCCATTAGCGTGCCCCGGAGGTGGGAGGCGTCCGGATTCATTCGCTACGAGACGGTAATAACCACGGGAGCGCAGGGAAAAGATCGAACCGCAGAGGGCACGGAGGAAGGAAAAATCTAACCACAGAGGACACAGAGCCGCGCCGGCGCCACCGTTGCTGAATGATGGGCTTCGCCTGCGGCGTCAGCCCACCCCACCGAGCTACCTGCCCCGAGGGGTCGCTCAGCTCATCCAATCTCTCTATCTCTGTGTCCTCTGTGCCCTCTGCGGTTGGATCTTTTTGTCTTTGCTTTAATCCTTCACGATGAGCCGGCGCGGGAAGTCGCACAACGCCTCGGAGCCGGTCTCGGTGACCAGGAAGCACTCGCTGATCTCCACGCCCCAGTCGTCCATCCAGATGCCCGGGATCATGTGCAGCGTCATGTCGGGCCGCAGCTCGGTTTTGTCGCCAGGGCGCAGACTCAGGGTGCCCTCCCCCCAGTCGGGCGGATAGTTGAGCCCCGTGGAGTAACCGATACGGGAGTCCTTGATGATGCCGTGCCGGGCGATGGTGTTGCGCCAGACCTCCTCGACCTGCTCGCAGGTGACGCCCGGCCGGGCCGCTTCGAGCGCGTTGTTGAGGCCCTCCACCACCACCTTGGCGGTATCCGCCAGCTTCTTCGGCGGTGTCCCCAGGTGCACCGTGCGCGCCATCGGACAGTGATAACGCAGGCGCGCACCGGCGATCTCCAGGATGGTCGCCTCGCCCTCGACGAAGGGCTGATCGGTCCAGGTCAGGTGCGGGGTCGAGGTGCCGACGCCGGTGGGCAGCATGGGGCAGATCGAGGTGTAGTCCCCGCCGTACTCGGGAGTGCCGCTGATCTGCGCGTGATAGATGGCCGCCACGGCATCGCACTGGCGCGCACCCGGGCGCACCGAGTCCACGCCGGCCTGCATGGCGCGCTCTACGATGCGCGCTGCCTGGCGCATGTACTCGATCTCGCGGGGTGACTTGATGACGCGCACCCAGCTCACCAGCGTGGTGGCGTCGCGAAACGTCGCATTGGGGAGGTTTCGGGTCAGCGACGCATAGCATGCCGCGGTGAAATAGTGAGCGTCCATCTCGACGCCGAAGGTGCGCCGCTCCCAGCCCCGGTCCTTGAACACGTCCGCCATGAAGTCGTACGGATGTTTGATCGGGGAGTGCACGTAATCGTCCGGATAACGGACGATGTTGTCGTGGTGGAGAAACGTCGTCACCTTGGCCGCGTTGGCGTCCATTCCGCGGCCGATCCACACCGGCTCATCCTCGTCGACGGCGAGAGCCACGAGCTGATGCACGTAGAAGGACCACCCATCGTAGCCCGTCAGATAGCACATGTTGGCCGGGTTGGTGCAAAGCATGACCTCGATGTCGCGCTCGGCCATGCGCGCCTTGGCCCGGCGTATGCGCTCCAGGTATTCGGCTTGTTCGAAGGCCGGCACGGGTTGCTCCTAGAGAAACCCTTCCTCGAAGGGATAGGTCGAGAGGGGCACGGCCCCCTCGGGTGTGATGAGCACCTGCTCCTCGAGCTTGATGCCCTCTTGTCCGCCCGCCTCCCCGATGTAGCTCTCCACGCACAAGGTCATGTTCTCGAGGAGGGTGCCGTCGTACCCGCGCGCGTCGAAGTCCTGGAGATAGCGGATATCCGGGTACTCGTCGCACAGCCCGATGCCGTGGGCGAGCACCGAGTAGCGGTTCGGGGCGCAGGCCTCGGGGAGCTTGTAGGCCTTCTCCGAGATCTCTCGAAACGACGCGCCCGGTTTGAGCAGGCTCATGTTGTGCTCGATCTGCTCGTAGGCGAGGGCGTAGAGGCGCCGCTGTGCGTCGGTGGGCTTGCCGTCGCCGGCGAGCCACGCGCGCGAGATATCGGCGCAGTAGCTGTAGGGCCCCACGAGATCGGTGTCGAAGCACACGAGCTCTCCCGCCCGGATCACGCGATCGCTGGACTCCTGAAACCAGGGATTGGTGCGCGGGCCCGATGACAGCAGTCGCGTCTCGATCCACTCGCCTCCGCGGGTGATGTTCTCGTGGTGCAGGATGGCCCAGAGCTCGTTCTCGCGGATGCCCGGTGTCAGCGACCGGCGCATGGCTCGCATCCCGGCCTCGCACGTCGCGATGGCCGTGCGGATGGCGGCGAGCTCCTGGGGCGATTTGAGCTTGCGCGCCTCTTCGAGCACCTCCTGGGCGTCGTGCACGGTGATGCCGTGGCGCGCGAGCGCCGCGACTCCCGGGGCGTTGCAGTGGTCGACGGCCAGGCGCCGGTTGCCGCCGCCATGACGGCGGATGAGATCGGCGATCTCGTCCGCCCAGCGCTGTGCCGCCTCGAGCGTGCGCGAGCCGCACTGGTAGTAGAACCACGCCGTGGCCGGACGCACCTCGTCCACCGTCTCGATGCCGTGGGAGAGGTGCTCGCAGTTGTGGAAATCGAACACCACGACCGGACCCTCGGCGGGCACGAATGCATAGCGCACCGCGTTATGCATCGTCCACAGCGCCATGTTACGGCTGTCGGTGACGTAGCGGACGTTGACCGGGTCGTAGAGCACGGCTGCGGCGTAATCGCGGCGCACCAGCTCCCCGCGGACCCGCGCCAGGCGGTAGGCTCTGAGCGCCCCCAGGTCTACAGGCTCGGAGGAGCCGACGGGATCGGCGCGCTGGGCAGTGCTCATGGGGCGAGGGCTCTTCGAACGGTGGCGCGCTATCGTGCGGCGTGGCTCACGGCTTTGTCAACGCGCCGCGTTCGGCATACGAAGGCGACGAAACCCATGAAAAAAAGGAGCCCCCACCGTTGGACCCGACGCCGAACGTGCCGCCTTCTTATGCGCTTTCGGCGACATGCTCGCGGATCAGCTCCCGCAGCGTGTGCGCCGCCGGCGAGAGGGAGCGCGCCCTGCGGGTGATGATGCAGATCTGGCGTTCCAGTGCGGGTGCCGTCAGCTCGCGGAACACGAGGTGCGGATGCTGCTCCTGGAGCACGGCGAGGCGGGGCAGGGCGGTGACCCCGAGCCCCGCCTCGAGCATGCCGCTCAGGGTCGCGATGTTGGACACTTCGAAGTGCGGTGAGAGGACGCAGTCGGGCAGCGCCCCCGCAGACTCGAGCAGGGGCCGGATGCCGGTGTCGCGCCCCAGGCCGAGGAAGGTGTACCGTGCCAAGGCCGACCAGGGCAGGGCCGCCGTACTCTCGGCGAGCGGGTGATCCGAGCGGCACACCAGGCCCACTCGGTCCCGCACCAAGGACGTGAACTCCAGCTCCGGATCGGGCTGCCATGCGCTGCCGATGCCGAAGTCCGCCTCGTTGCGCCGCACCCGGTGCTGGACGCCGCTGGCGTTGTCGTCGCGCAGGTGCACGCTGATGCCGGGGTAGCGTTCGGTGAAGCGCGCCACGATCGGGGGCAGGAGGCGGATGGCGACCGAGGGCAGCGCGCTCAGGGCCACGCGCCCGCGGCGCCGTTCGGCGATGGCGCGGATGTCCGAGATGGCGGTGTCGAAATCGTGCAGGAGCCGCTCGGCGGTCGGCAGGAAATCCTCGCCCTCCGGTGTCAGGGTGACGCGCCGGGTGGTCCGATCGAAGAGGGTCACGCCGAGCTGCTCCTCGACTTGGCGCACCGCGATGCTGAGAGCGGGCTGCGACAGCGCCAGGCGTTGCGCAGCGCGCGTGAAGCTGGCGGTCCGGGCCACGGTGGTGAAAGCGCGCAGCTGATGCAGGGTGACATTGATGCTCATGAATTATGAATCAATATGATTTTTTCATTTGAAAAATATATCACGCTCGCGTTGAATAGGGCACGCAGGCGGGTGCGGTTCCTCCGGAGGGCGAGATGTCGAGCGAGATTCACGCAAACTACATCGCGGGTGAGTGGACACCGGCCACCGATGCCCATCAGAACATCAATCCTTCCAATTTGAGCGATGTGGTCGGGGAATACGCGCGGGCCAGCGCCGAGCAGGCCCGGGCGGCAGTGGCGGCGGCGCGCGCAGCGTTCCCCGGGTGGTCGCGCAGCCCCCTCGAGGAGCGCCTCGAGGTCCTCGATGGCATCGGGGCCGAGCTGACCGCCCGCCGGGAGGAGCTCGGCCGCCTGCTGTCGCGCGAGGAGGGCAAGACCCTCGCCGAGGGCGTGGCCGAGGTTGGACGCGCCGGCCGCTTCTTTCGCTACTACGCCCAGGAGGTGCTGCGGCAGATGGGCGACACGGCGGAGTCGGTGCGCCCCGGGGTCGAGGTGGCGGTGTGGCGCGAGCCGCTCGGCGTCGTCGGCATCATCACGCCCTGGAACTTCCCCACCGCGATTCCTGCGTGGAAGATTGCGCCTGCGCTGGCCTACGGCAACTGCGTGGTGTTCAAACCGGCGGATCTGGTGCCGGCCAGCGCCTGGGCGCTGACCGAGATCATCAGCCGCAGCGGGTTGCCCCCTGGTGTGCTCAATCTGGTCATGGGCCGCGGCAGCGTGGTGGGCGAGGCGCTGCTCGGCGACGAAGGGGTGGACGCTGTCACCTTCACCGGATCCGTGGAGACCGGGGGGCACATCGCGCGCACGGCGGCGCAGCGGATGATGCGGGTGCAGCTCGAGATGGGCGGCAAGAACCCGCTGGTGGTGCTCGACGACGCGGACCTCGAAACGGCGGTGAGCTGCGCGGTCAACGGCGCCTACTTCTCCACCGGCCAGCGCTGCACCGCCTCGTCGCGCCTCATCGTCACCGAGGGCGTCCACGATCGCTTCGTCGAGGCCATGGTGGAGCGCATGGAGACCCTCAGGGTCGATGACGCGCTGAAGCCCGACACCCACATCGGACCGGTGGTGGATCAGAGCCAGCTCGAGCGCAATCAGTCGTACCTGGAGATCGGCGTGCAGGAGGGCGCGAGGCTCGTCCACGGCGGCCAGCGCCTGAATCGCGAGACCGAGGGCTACTACATGGCACCGGCGCTGTTCACGGAGACGCGCAACGAGATGCGCATCAATCGTGAAGAGATCTTCGGCCCCGTCGCCGCCGTCATCCGTGCGCGCGGCTACGAGGAGGCTCTCGCCATCGCCAACGACACGCCCTTCGGTCTCACCGCCGGGATCATCACGCGCTCGCTCGAGCACGCCAGCCACTTCAAGCGCAGCGCCCAGGCGGGGGTCGTCATGGTCAACCTGCCCACCGCCGGCACCGACTATCACGTGCCCTTCGGTGGGCGCAAGGCATCGAGCTACGGCCCGCGCGAGCAGGGACGCTATGCGCGCGAGTTCTTCACCATCGTCAAAACCGCCTATACCAGGCCTTGATCGTGGCCGAGAGCGAGACACCGCCGGCGCCCTGCATCGTCGACGGTTTGCAGTATCCCGGCTGGGACCGGCGCCTCTTCGAGGAGATGCGCGCGGGCGGCGCGTGCGCGGTGCACGTGACCATCGCGTACTGGGAGACCTGCCGCGAGACCCTGTGCAACATCGGGCGGTGGAACCGGTGGTTCGAGCGCCACCACGATCTGATAATGCCGGCGCGTACGGCCGAGGACGTCGAGCGCGCCCGAGACAAAAACAGGACCGGTATCGTCTTCGGCTTCCAGAACTGCTCACCCATCGAAGGCGACATCGATCTGGTAGGCATCTTTCACGCGCTGGGCGTGCGCTTCATGCAGCTCAGCTACAACAACCAGAGCCTGCTGGCCACCGGCTGCTACGAGCGCGAGGATCCGGGCATCACCCGTTTCGGGCGGCAGGTCATCCGCGAGATGAACCGGGTGGGCATGGTCGTGGACATGTCGCACAGCGCCGAGCGCTCCACGCTCGAGGCGATGGAGATCTCGGAGCGGCCCATCGCCATCACCCACGCCAACCCTGCCGCCTGGGCGCCCGCGCAGCGCAACAAGTCCGACACCGTGCTGCGCGCGCTCGCCGAGAGCGGCGGCATGTTGGGGCTGAGCCTGTACCCGTTTCATCTGAAGGATCACTCGGCGTGCCGCCTCGAAGACTTCTGCGACATGGTGGCGCGCACGTGCGACGTGATGAGCGTCGAGCACGTGGGAATCGGCTCGGATCTGTGCCGCGGACACGACGATGCGGTGGTCGCATGGATGCGCAACGGTCGCTGGAGCCGCGAGACCGACTATGGCGAGGGCTCGCGCGAGGCGCCGGGGTGGCCCGACCCGGTGCCGTGGTTCCGCAGCAGCCTGGATTTTCCCAATATCGCCTCGGGCTTGAAAGCGCGCGGCTTCGTGCCACAGGAGATCGAGCGCATCATGGGCGGCAACTGGTTGAGGTTCTTCGCCGGCTCCTTCGGCCCCCGCCCATAGCAAGCCACGCCTCCGTGAAAAATAGATCCGTCCCCTTCTCGTCGCTTTTCGGTGGCAAAGCGGTGAGGCCAGGAGTACCGGTTTGAACGCACGCACGAGACCAGAGAGTCCGGCGCAGACCGCCGCGGTGGCGCTGCGCCCCGCCGCCCAGGTCATGCGCCTGGCGCGGCTGGGCTCGTTTTACCCGACGCGGATCAGCTTCGTGCGCACCCTCGTGCGGCGCATGGCGCGCGAGGGCTGGACCGTCAGCCGGGACGTGTTCGACCTCGATGACGAGGGCTACGGCACCGCCGTCTACGGCGTCTCGACCCCGGCGGGACGGTTGAGCCTGGTCGCCTTCTCCGATTACCTCGACCCCGAGGATCGCACCGACCGCGTGATCGCGACGCGTTGGGACGCGGCGTTCGTGCTCACCGCCGCCGACCCGGACCCGGCCACCCTCCGGCGGCTGCGCGCCAACGCACCCCGGCAGGAGGCGGGCCGCTACCGTGCCGGCGACCTCGTGCTGAGCCGCGCCAACAAGAGCGTGCGCATGTTCGAGCACGTGGTGGATTGCCTGGCGAGCGGGCGTCAGCCCGATCCGCGCGAGCTGGTGAACGTCGGTTACCTGATGCGCACCACGGCCGTGTACGGCAACGGCAAGTTCGGACTCGCCGATTTCGAGCAGGTCGTGCGCGGCGGGATCTTCCGTCTGCCGTTCCAGGCCGAGATGCTCACGGTCTACCTGGCACGGCATTTCAGCCTCGACCTGGTGCAGCACATCGCCCGCCGGCGCAGCCCGCATCACGCGGTGGCCTTCGACCGGCGGCTCGCGCGCGGCCTCGGGGTGGGCAATGCCACCGGCCTCGGCATGGCGCCGTTTCTGGCCACGCACCCCAAGCTCATCCAGCAGTGGATTCACGCCCGCGAGCTGGGGCTCGCCCGGGTGCGCTCGGTGGCGAGTGCGGAGCCCGAGCGATTGCGCCGGCTCGACGAGCTGGTGCAGCGCACGCTGGCGCATCTGGCGCAGTGGCAAACCGCCGACGCCCGCCAGTCGCAGCGCATCGAGATCCTGCGCAGCCAGCTCGCGGGTTTCCGCGAGGCCTGCCTCGGAGCCGGGCCGTCGCTGCTGCCCGTGCGCGCGCCGTGGGATTTCGTCGTGCGCTGGGCGCAGGAGCACGCCAGTCTGGAGGCCCAGGAGCTGCTGAACAGTCTGCTGCTGGAGCTGTATCCGGAGCTCGTCGACGAGCTGGAGAATCAAACCGGCTCCGACGAGTCCGAGGACGTCGTCGCGCACATGCCCCTGCGCGAGCTCAAGTCCCTCCTCGAGCGTGCCTACGATTGGGCGGTGCGCACGGATTTCGAAGCGCCCGACGCGCAGCACTTTTTCTGGTACTGGTCGGCGGAGAAGCTCGAGCCGCGCCTGGGCGTGCGCGCGCACGAGCCCGGCGCCGACCGCGAGATGCGCATCGACGTGGCGCGCGAGGCGGCCGAGCTGCACCGGGCGCTCGCGGATCTCGACGACGCGGCGCTCGAGACGAGCGTCGCCGAGTTTCTGCTCGCGCACCCGGACCGGCGGCGCATCGTGCGGCGTGTGCAGTCGCTGGCCGACTGTCCGTACGCGGAGATCCGGGACAACATCCTCGCGCGCGACTGTCTGCCCATCGATCTGCTTCGCTGCAAGCTCTCCATCTTCGGCGCCGGCAAGTTCGATCCGAAGTCGGATCGCTGGACGCGCATCACCCTGTTCCAGGGCGCCCCGCTGGCGGACGAGCTCGCCTCGCGCGATTCGGACGACTGGTGTTTCCCCGTGGTGCCCGGCGCTCTCGAAGCGACGCCGCCATGAGAGTGTCGCGCAACGAGCTCGTGCGCACCTGCCACAAGGCTTTCGAGGTGCTGGGGCTGCCTGCCGGCGGGGATCGGGACGCGGCGCGCATGGTCGCCTGGCTCGAGACCCACGGCCTGCCGGGTATGCGCCTGCTCCAGGCGGAGCTGCCGGTCCTGCGCCGCGAGGGTGTACGCGCCGCGGAGCTCGTGCGGGTCAGGCCCGACGGCCCGGTGCTCGACGCGCGGGATGCGCCGCTGCTGACCGTGGCGGCGGCGGCGCTGGATCTGGCGTGCGCTCATGCGCACACCTCCGCGCGCGGACGGGCGTTCACCGTCGTGCACCGGTGTCGTTATCCGCTCTACGCCGCAGCGCTTCTCGTGCAACGGGCGCAATCGAGCGGATGTGCGCTCTCTCTGAGCTGGTCGCAGCACGGAGAGGCGTACCACTTCATCGTCGACGAGGACGGCGCGCCTCTCCTTTTCGGTGGGCTGGAGGCGTTGGAACGTTCAGCCGGCGATGTCTGCGACGTGCGGTTCGCGTGCGTGCGCGCCGGCGCAGCGGCGCTCGTCGACGATCTCGCGGCCCGCGGGCGGGTGCCGTCCCTCGACACCGACGCATTCGCCACGCGCGAGGCGCAGGCGCTGAGGGAGGGGATCGAGGTGGCGGACGCGGCGTGGCGCGAGCTGCTCGAGCTATCCGAGGGCGTCCTGGTCGCCGCATCCGAGCAATCGCGCCTGGGCGCGGGCAGCCGCGGCAACGACAACGACTGACGAGCCCCCGTCGACCCGTTGCCCGACACCCGGCGTCGGATTGCCGCCCCTCCCTTTCGTCACCACCGCACGACGACGCTGGCCCAGGTGAGGCCGCCCCCGAACGCCACGAACAGGATCAGGGAGCCCGGTCGAACTCTTCCCTCTCGCACACACTCATCGAGCGCGATGGGGATGGACGCGGCCGACGTGTTGCCGTAGCGATCGACGTTCACGTAGACCTTGTCCATGGGGATCTGTGCGTGCCGGGCGGTGGCCTCGATGATGCGGATGTTCGCTTGGTGCGGGATGAGGATGTCGACGTCGTCGCCGCATAGCCCCGCTCGCTTGAGCGCCTTGTCGCAGGCGTCCGCCATGGAGAGGACGGCGGTCTTGAACACCTCGCGGCCGGTCATGCGGATGAAATAGCTGTGGTCGTGCAGCAGCGCCTCATCGGGCGGATGGTTACCGCCGCCGCCCGGACGGCACAGTAGCTCGGCCAGGGCGCCGTCGGATTTGAGGTACGTGGAGAGAATCCCTCGTTCACCGTCCGAGCTCGGCCGAACCAGCGTGGCGCCGGCCCCGTCTCCGAACAGAATGCACGTCGCGGGGTCCGAATAATCGGTAGCGGTCGACAGGCGCTCCCCGCCGACCACCATGATGTTGCGGGCGGATTGGCTGGCGATCATGCCCTCGGCGATGGAGAGGCCGTACAGGAAGCCGCTGCACGCCGCCGCGACATCGAACGCCGTGGCGTTCTTCGCGCCGAGTGCCGCCTGAACGTCGCACGCCTGGGAGGGGAGAAAACGGTCGGGAGTAAACGTCGCCACGACCAACGCGTCGAGGTCGGCCGGTGTCAGATCGACGTCCTCGAGCACCTGCTCGCACGCCGCTTTCGACATCTGGGCGACGGTTTCGTGGGGTTCGGCGATGCGGCGCTCGCGAATGCCCGATCGCTCCCGGATCCACTCGTCGGACGTCTCCACCATCCGTTCGAGTTCGGCATTGGTCAGCACTTTGCACGGCGTGTACCGACCCGTGCCCGCGAGCTGTGCGACCGGCCGCTTCAGACCGGTGCCCCCCCGCTGGCAAGTTCGGCGGCAGTGCGCTGACTCAACGGGCTCTCCACGGATTGGATCGCGACGCGGATCGCGTTCTCGATGGGAGGCGCCGGGGGTGACCGTGGCACCTGACCACCAGGTCGCGCGGCCCCTCGCACTCTGGGTAATGGAAGACGCTCCGCACGCGCGACACATCCTCTGGCTGTCGAAGACCTCCGGCTCGACTTCCTGCTCGAGCAGGCCAATAAATAGATCGGCCGCTGTGGCATGGAACTTGAGGATTAGATTTCCCGCGAGTGCGCCGGATCCCCGAATCCGCCGCGCACCACCGTAGCGCGCTGGCCGCTCATAGTGTTCCGCCGTTCGACCGTCCCTACGAACTCAAGCCCCGGATCGTTCTCGAGACGGGTGTACGCCCCCCGCACGGTCTCGTTGCCCTTCCTTTTTCTCCTCCTCTCCAGAATCCAGCTATTCGGGCAGTCCCGCCTTGCGGAGACCTTCCATGAACCGGTCCCAGTCTGCGGGATTCTTGTAAGGCAGAATTCGTGCTTTTCGCTCGAGCGAATAGCTCGGATTGATCGTGATAGCCTCACCCCAGGCCTTTTTCGCTTCGTTTTCGCGGCCAAGATGGCCGAAACACGAGGCCAGTAACACTCTGGAGGTGTCGGTCTCCGGATGAAGCCGTATTCGTCGTTTCAGCAGGGCCACGGCCTCTGCATAGTTTCCTTGCACGAAATGGGCGTGAGCCAAAAAATGGAGATGCAGATGCGGATAGTGCGGATCGAGGCGCATGGAATTCTCGAGACTCTCGATCGCCTCCACCGCTCGACCCGCATAACTAAAAATATGTCCGCGGGAAGCGAGAGCGTGCGAATTGTTCGGATCAAGAGCGACCGCCTTTTCTATTTCCGCGATCGCACGATCCAGATCACGTTTCCACATGTGGGCGAGGGCCAGCGCCCAATACCCTTGTGAGCCGCGAGGATCGAGTTCGACCGCCGTCATCGCCAAGCGTAATCCTCTCTCGAGAGTCTCCTCTGTAGCGTCATTCCAATTATTTATGTAGTCGGTCAATAACGTGACCGCCAACATTGAATACGCAGTGCTGAATTTGGAATCCATCTCGATGGCTTTCTCGAAGAGCGTCTGCGCTTCTGCGTTGGTATCGGCGGTGAAGCGAAGCAACAATTCACGCCCCCTGAGCGCGAAATCATAGGCCTCCACGTTCCTTGTACTTGCCGCCCCAATGCGGTCCCGTTCGTCGGGGCTGAGTCTCACTCTCAATGCTTCCACGATGTGCTGCGTGACCTCATCCTGGACCAAAAATATATCGTGCAAATCACGGTCGTAACGCTCCGCCCACAGGTGACCACCGGTTATACCATCTATCAATTGTGCGGTGATACGCACCCGGTTGGCCGCCTTGCGTACGCTTCCTTCGACCACGTAGCGTACGCCGAGGTCCTTCGCGACCTGTTTCACATCCACCGTTTTTCCCTTATAGACAAAGGAAGAATTACGGGCTATGACGAAAAGCGCGGAAATTTTCGAAAGATCGGTGATGATGTCTTCGGTTATACCGTCGGAAAAGTACTGCTGTTCCGGATCGCCGGACAGGTTGTCGAACGCCAGCACGGCGATGGTGGGCTTGTCGAGAGTTTCTGGGGCTTGCCCTTGCAATGACATCGCCTTCGGCTTCGCCTCGGCATCCATTACTACCCGGTAGGCTTGCACCGGCTTGGCGATGTTCTTGACCTGCTGCTCGCCCATGAACTCGTAACGGAGCGGTAGCTTATTGCCGATGGCGGTGTGGACTGACTCCGAAATGCAGATACCGCCCGGGTCGGCAAGGCTCTCTAGCCGCGCGGCCACATTCACTCCGTCTCCGTAGATATCGTCGCGGTCGACAATAACTTCTCCCAGATTAACACCAATGCGGAAGCGAACCTTGCGATCATCCGGCAGTTCCTTATTTCGGTCTTGCAGATCTCGTTGAACAGCGGTGGCACAGGTTAGGGCGTCGGTCACGGTGCCGAAATCAGCCAGTACCGCGTCACCGGCGTAATGAACGACCTTGCCTTCATGCTGTTCGACGGAGGCACTGATGAGGCCAAGGTATTCGCTGAGCCGACGATGGGTCCCTTCCTCATCTTCGCCCGTCAGCCGACTGTATCCAACTACGTCGGCATAGAGGATGGCGGCGAGCTTGCGCGGGAAGCGCTGTTCCACGGGAATGCCCCTCCGGTCCCGGACGGATGGATGCGAAGCATTATGGCGAGAATTGCTGGTACTCGCGAGGGTTAGCGAGCGATTTCGTCTCTTCCTTGGAAGCGGTAAGGGCCACGATTTGGCACTTTCACCATTACTGTTCCCGCCTCGATTGGGCCTACGGCGCAGTGGCTCTTAGCTGCCGAGCGGCCTCCCTCAGCAGCCATGGGCCACTTGCTCCTGGAAGGTGCGGTCACGGGGGCCAGCTGGCATTACCCGGCGGCGGGCGAAGTTCTGCAATTTCTCTTCCATCTTGTGAGCCGCAGGCTCGTGTTGCCCATCGTGGCACGCCGGCCGCCATCGCGGCCGCTGGACAGAGCTAAAGAGCGAGGCTATACGGGATAAGGGATGAGAGAAACCTCTACGGTGAGGTCATGGTATGAAACTGGCGACATCGATTGCATTGCTGGTGGGTTTCTTGGTTCTGGCGCTTTCCATTGGCTATAGCGCGACACAAGGCCCTCATTACCAGATTGTAAGGCTGACAGAGGGAAGAATCGCTCGTCTCGATCAGCAGACCGGGGCTATCGACTACTGCAGCGTGCGGGTCACGAACGGTGATCGGTCAATTCGCTGTGTTCAATGACAAGGCTGTCGGACGAGCTCGTAGGCCGTCCTCACGAATGGCTGGGATTGGAGTAAATCCCGAGTGCACTGATGAGTGTCGGCCAGAAGTGACTGTCAACGACTGGAGCGCGCTGAGGGGTCGCGTGGACGAGGTTAGCTATTTGCTCCAGACAGCATTGGGCGCAGACGGACAACGTCTTCCGGTTCCACAACTGGTGGCACAACGCGCTCTACCACCTCGACCAGGACCGTTTCCAGCGCGTGCTCGAGATCTACGATGACGGGGTGCGCTCGGAGCCGACAGGGATCCAGCTCATGATGCTCGATGCCGCCGCCTTACCGTGGCGCACGCACCTGCGCGGTCCGGACGTGGGCACCCGCTGGGTTGAACTCGCCGGTCGTTACGAGGAGGGCGACGAGGGCGGCTTCTACGCTTTCAACGACATGCATGCAATGATGGCCTTCATCGCAACCGGTCGGAGCGCCGCGGCCGTTGCACGCCTTGCGGCCATGGAAGCCGCAGCAGAGGGCGAGGGCACAGCTGGCCGCTGCACGCACGAGCCGCAACGATGTAATTAACACGTAAGGTTTTTCAATTCGCCGGCACCGTGCGCTCGACGGCCCACGAGCGCAGCGAATGGATGCGCTCGTGCATCACCACCGAGAGCGGGCGGGTGGTGCGGACGGCGTCCAAGACGTGCTCACCCTCGGGGGCGACGCCGCGGGCGTGTGCGGAGTAGAGCGCCGAGACCACGCTTTGCTCGATCTCGGCGCCGGAGAAGCCCTCGGCCGCCTGCGCGAGGCGCGGCAGGTCGAAACGTACGCAATCGAGATTCCGCGCCCGCAGGTGGATTCCGAAGATCGCCTCGCGGGTCTGCTCGTCCGGGAGGTCCGCGAAGAAGATCTCGTCTACACGACCCTTGCGCAGCAGCTCCGGGGGCAACACCTCGATGTCGTTGGCCGTGGCCACGATGAACACCCGCGTGCGATTCTCAGCCATCCAGGTGAGGAGGCTGCCCAGGACGCGCTTGGAGGTTCCGGCGTCCGAGCGGTCGCTGCCCACGCCCTTCTCGATCTCGTCGATCCAGAGCACGCACGGCGCCATGGCCTGGGCCGTATTGAGCGAGCTCCGCAAGTTGCGCTCCGTTTCACCGAAGAACTTGTTGTAGAGCGTGCCGAAGTCGAGCCGCAGCAGCGGCACGCCCCAGGTGCCGGCCACCGCCTTGGCGGCGAGGCTCTTGCCGCACCCCTGGACTCCCAGCAGCAGGATGCCCTTCGGCGGATCGAGCCCCGGCTTATCCACCGCCCCGGTGAACACGGGACGGCGCAGGTCGAGCCATTCCTTGAGCCGGCGCAGCCCGCCCACGTCCGCGAAACGGGCGGTGTCGTACTCGAAGGACAGCACGCCGTTCTTGCCCAGCAGCTCGAACTTCGCCTTTTGGATGTCGGGCAGGTCGCACTCCGTGATCGCGCCGTCGTCCTCCATGGCCGCGCGAGCGAGGCGTCTGGCGTCGTTCAACGGCAGACCCACCAGGTTCTCGATGAGTAGGTCCAGCATGCGTTTGTTCGTCTTTACGTTGCGCCCGCGTTTGCGCTTTGACCACGCTTGGGCCTCCAGCAGCACCGCTTGGCGCACGTGCTCCCGGTTGGGCACGGAGAGCTCGAAGCGCGCGCAGAAGCGCTCCAGCTCGGGTGGGATGCTGAGGCTGTGGGAGATGAGCACCACCGTGTGATCGACCGAGGGCTTGGCGAGTGCGATGTCTTTGAGGAGCCGCACGTGCGTGGGCTCGTCGAGATAGGGATGGAAATCCGAGAGCAGGTAGATCCCGGGGCTGGTGGTGCTCTTGATCTGGGAGAGCAGCCCCGCCGGCTCGCGGTTGTGATGCTGCGGTGGATAATCCACGTCGATGCGCCGCAGGCCCTCGGTCACCGTCCAGTGAAAGAGTGGTTTGGGTACACGCGTGAAGAGGCGTTGAAAGAGGGCGACTACACGCCGTTCCTCGTGGCTTTCGATGACCACGACGGGAACCGCGGATTCGACGATCAGCTCTAGGTCGTGCAGGTCTTGCATGAGCGGTCATTGGTCATCGGTCTTTGGCCCCAGACCGCCCCGGGCAAAGCGAAGCTCACGGCACGCGGATGACGAAGGACGCATGACAGATCACACAGGATGTGCCTTTTAACGGCCGACGTGGGCGAGGATTTAGGGAGCCCGCATTCCTCGCGGGCCCACGGCTGCGCGCGCGGATCTGCCCGCATCTACGGCCCCGGGAACGTACCGTCGAGGTACGCCCGCGCGCCTCCGCTCCGGCGCGCCTTGTATCGACGGGCATCTCCGACGACGTGCCCGCGCTCTGCGATGCGCCCGCCCCGGGGATCGAGCCGGATGAGGAGCGGCGGCGCCCGACGGTGCTCGGGTGACGCGCCGCCCGACGCGGGCTGCACGCGAGGACTTCTTGTCCTAGGGGCGTTCCTTTCTGTCCATGGAAGCGCGGCCCCGGGCAGCCGCTCGCTGAGCGCGCAGCGGCGGTGCGAGCGGCTAAGTAGTTTCACGTACTGATGGCACAGGAGTTGCATGAGACAATCGTGACGCTGCGTGCGATAATAGAGCGATAGCCGGAGGAAGAGCCCTGAGGCAAGAGGAGTGGTGCGCCCGACGAGGGCGGCGCCGGCGGGCAGACCGGCACCCGGCGGACACCGGATGGGGAACTTTGCTCCCCGAGTGTGGTCTTATATTGGTGTATTGCGAGCCCGCGCGCGGCAGACGCTCACTGCGGCCGGAAGGCGTCCGGAGGACGCTTCGAAGAATCCGGCTCCTTTCGCGCACCCGGCCGACGGCCACCGTTTCCTCTTTTTTTTCGGCGAGACCCCTGGATGTGGGAGAATTTGCCCCCATATTGTCTGTTAGACTCAGTCCAAAGATTCGCAGTTTTCGGAGCCCTAGAAGCATTTGATTGATATGAGGATTTCCCACCAAGATCGACAGCAGCTCGCGGAACGTATCGAGCCGGAAGGCCCGCGCTCGGAGTTCCGAGAGCTCATTCTCGAAGGCAAGGAGGTTGGTTACGTCACGTATGACGCCGTCAACGACTACCTGGCGGACGAGGGACGTGACAGCGACGAGATGGACGCCGTGATTAGCACAATCAACGACCTGGGTATCGAGGTGGTGGATGAGCTGCCCGATACGGCTCCCCTCGTGCTGAAGGACGAGGCCTCGGCGGATGAGTTCGAGGATGAGACCACCGAGACCGTGCGCGCAGCCGTGGCCGAGCCCGATGCCAGCCGGTCCACCGATCCCATTGCCACATATCTCAAAGAGACGGGCGGCAAGGACCTGCTCACCCACGAGCAGGAAATTGCGCTCGCCAAGCGGATCGAGGAGGGGGTGCGTCAGAGCGCCGAGGCCATGGCAGCCTGCCCGGCGACCATTGCGCACCTTCTGAGCATGGCGGATCGCTTCGAGGCGGGCGACGTCAACCTCACCGAGGTGGTGGCGGAGTTCGTCGATCCGGACGCGGATCTCTCTGTGGAGAAGCCGGTGGCCGGAGTGATCAACGAGGCTCCGAATCCGAGCGAGGCGGAGGCCCGCTTCGCGCAGATGCGGGGGCTCTACGAGCGCTTTCGACGTGCGGCCGGGCGCCACGGGGTGGCGAGCAAGCAGGCCAAGCGCATTCGCCGTCAGCTTACGCGTGCTTTTCTCATCGTGCGCTTCACGCCGAAGCAGTTGCAGACGCTCTCCGAGCCGCTGCGCGACCGGATTCGCCAGGTGCGAGAGACCGAGCGCGAAGTGATGGAGGTGTGCGTCAAGGAAGCCCGCATGCCGCGGGCGACGTTCCTGGAGCGCTTCGCCGGTGAGGAGACCCGGGCGGACTGGATCGACCGCATGATCGCGGACGGCGAAGGCGACACCGACGTGCTCGGGGCGCTGGCGGAGCGGGTGCGTGCCGCGCAGAGGCAGCTCGAGGCCATCGAGAGAAAGGCCGGAGTGCCGCTGGCCGAACTCAAGGAGATCAGCCGCCAGCTCACCATGGGCGACGCCAAGGCGCGCCGCGCCAAGTCGGAGATGGTCGAGTGCAACCTGCGTCTGGTGATTTCGATCGCCAAGAACTACCGCAACCGCGGCCTGCCGTTCTCGGACCTGATCCAGGAGGGCAACATCGGTCTGATGAAGGCGGTGGACAAGTTCGAGTACCGGCGGGGGTACAAGTTCTCCACGTATGCTCACTGGTGGATCCGGCAGGCTATCACTTATGCCATCGCCAACCAGGCGCGCACGATTCGGATTCCGACGCACATGCAGGACAAGATCAGCCGCCTGTACCAGATTTCGCGGCAGATCATGCAGGAGACGGGTCGCGACGCCCAGCCGGGCGACATCGCCAGGCGTGCCGAGATGCCCGAGGACGAGGTTCGCCGGATCCTGCGCATCGCCAAGTTCCCCATCTCCATGGAGACGCCGGTGGGGAACGACGAGGACGCGGAGCTCGGCGATCTCATCGAGGATAGGAGTGCCCAGACGCCGCTGGATTCGGCCGCCGTCTCGCGCCTGGAGCGGGAGACGCGCGAGGTGCTCTCCAGCCTGAGCACCAAGGAGGCGAAGGTCGTGTCGATGCGCTACGGCATCGGCATCAAGAGCGATCACACCCTGGCGGAAGTGGGCAAGCAGTTCGATGTCACCCGCGAGCGGGCCCGCCAGATCGAGTCCCGAGCACTGCGCAAGCTGCGCCGGCGCCGCAACGCCCAGCGACTGCGCAGCTACCTCGAGGAATAAGAAGGGAAAGGGAAGACTGAGGACAAGTGACAGAGGACGTCACGAAGCAGCCGCTCCGGAAGGGATTCCGGGGCGGCTTTTTTTATGGTTCTTCGCGGATTTCCGGGAAACCGCGCCCACGAGCCCCGTCCCAGATGTGTCCCGAGGTACGTGCCGCGCAGTAGTCGCAAGCCCCGCAGAGCGGGGCCGACAGCCGGGGCCCGAGCACCATGGGATCCGACGCGCCTTCAACCGAAGCCCGTGCAAGCGTTGCGCGGGCAGGGTGCAGCCCCGCATGCGTTCGAGGTTGCCGAGTTGTTTCGGGGCTTGCGACGGAGAGGCGCGTGCCGCGGGACCCAGCCTCGCCCCGGGAAATCACCCGGCTCCCGGAAAACGGCGAAGAATCCGAAAGAGCCGCCCCCGGCGTGCGTCACCGGGGGCGGCTCATATCGGTCAGGCTCACGGCCGGGCTCAGGCGGCGCGCTCGGGCGCGAGCTCGGCGTCTTCCGCCGTGCGTCGGGTGCTCAGCTCCGTCACCGTGCAGGGTGCGGGCTGCCGAGCCGTGCCTCGGCGGGCCACGATCTGGTCCGCGTACTCCCGGAGCTGCTCCCGCCGCAGTCCGATGTCCGCGAGCAGGTTGTCGTCGAGGGTCGCCAGCTGGCGATAGGTGATGCGCCGGGCACGCGCCCGCCGAAGCGCCACGGCCAGGCTGCTCAGCCCCGCCCGCAGGCGCGCCCACCACGCCGCCTGCCCCGGGCGCGCGGTGCCGGCGGCCGGGACCGAGCGAGGCGCCAGGAACACCGGGCTGTCCTGCCACTGCGACCGGTACTCCGTATTGATCAGCGCGTTGATGCGTTTCATTGCCAATTTCCTCCGCTATCTGGGTGGGGTCGATGCCGCCAAAATGTTCACGAGTGCCGCCCTTCCGGTCCCATCCCCGGCCGCTCTGTGTCCCGTGTTTTGTTGCGGCGCAACTTGAATTTTCTTTAATCGAAAATTTAACGGGGTGCACCGTTTTGATGACGGTAAAATAAGGCCGGTTACGGCCGACCGCAAGAGAGAAAATTTTTCTTTTCACTTTATAAATTCTCATTAAAGAGGTCGCGTGAACCGCCGACTACCGCCCCTCAACGGGCTCAGGGCTTTCGAGGCCGCCGCGCGCCACCTGAGCTTCAGCAAGGCCGCGGAGGAGCTGCACGTCACCCCCGCGGCCATCAGCCATCAGATCAAGGCGCTGGAGGGCTACCTGGGGGTCTCGCTGTTCCGGCGCCTGAACAAGGCGCTGATGCTCACCGAGGCGGGGCAGGCCGCCCTGCCCAGCCTGCGCGAGGGGTTCGACCAGCTGGCGCGCGCGGTGGACGCCGTGCTGGCGTGGGACACGCGCCGGCCGCTCACCGTCAGCACGGCCCCGTCCTTCGGGGCAAAGTGGCTGGTGCCGCGCCTGGCGGGTTTTCGCCAGGCGCACCCGGGCATCGAGGTGCGCGTGGACGCCTCGGCGGAGCTCGTGGATTTCGCCCGCGAGGACGTGGACCTGGCCATCCGCTACGGCGCGGGCCGCTACCCGGGGTTGGTCACCGAACGGCTGCTGGTGGAGGAGGTGTTCCCGGTGTGCAGCCCCCGCCTGCTGGAGGGATCGGCGCCGCTGCGGGTTCCCGACGACCTGCGCCACCACACGCTGCTGCACGTCGATTGGCAGCAGCAGCCCGACATGTGGCCGGACTGGTCCATGTGGCTGCGGGCGGCGGGCGTGGAGGGCGTCGATCCAACCCGGGGTCCGCGCTTCAGCATGTCCACCATGGCCGCCCAGGCGGCCATCGAGGGCCATGGTGTGGCCCTGGGCAGCAGCGTTCTGCTGCGCGACGATCTCGACGCGGGGCGTCTGGTCAAGCCCTTCGAGCTGGGCTTTCCGGTGGAGTTCGCCTATTACCTCGTGTACCCGGAGACCAACGCCGAGCGCCCGAAGGTGACTGCCTTCCGCCAATGGTTGCTGGCCGAGGTCGGCATCGAGGAGAGAGCTCCGGGTCCGAACACGCCGTGACCGAGGGTGGGCTGAGCGAGGCGAAGCCCACCACACGCNNGAAGCTCCAGACAAAGTTTGCGATCTCACTCCTCTTTGTACGTGACCACCCGCCCGAACAGGCTCTGCGGCCCCCAGATGCCGCGCCGCAGCGCCTCGAGCTGGACGATCTGACTGTGGTCCACGAACACATTCACCTCGGGCCCGTAGTTCTTGATGTACCACTGGAACACGGGCGGATCCGCGGCCTCGAACATCACGTTCTCCAAGCCGAGCTGATCGGCGATATCCGAGACCACGTCCGTACGCCACTCGCGCACGTTCTCGGTGATGCCCTCGGACTCGATCATGATCATCCACGCGCCGGCGTCCAGGCACTTGCGCGCCAGCTCGATGGCGCGCGACACGGCCTTGGTGCCCTCGGTGGCGAGCTCCTCGGTCGGGGTGTCGCCGCCGGCGCCGAACTGGATGCCCACCTCCGGCTTGGGCTTGAGTCCCGCGCTCTTCACGCGCTTGACCAGGCGCACCAGATCGTCGGACGGCAGGGTGATGAATCCCACCGAAAGCTCGAGGATGTCGAAGCCGAGCTCGCGCGCCTCCGCGATGTAGCGATCGACCAGCTCGGGTGAGCGCAGGCTCAGCACGTACTCCATGAACCCGCCGGTGGAGACGGTGACGTCGTGCCCGTGCGCGAGGTCGATGAGCTCTTTCACGCGCTCCCGGGGCATCAGACTGAATGCCCCGCCGGAGAACTTGAGCGTGTCTACGGCATCGCCCATGGTTTCGAGAATGTCTCCGAGATAGCGCTGGCCCATGACCGTGTAGTAGGGGCCGCGGATCTCGGTGATGCCGCGCTCGCGCGGCTTGCCCGGGCGCGCGTTGAGCGGCAGAAAAGCGAAGGCTCGCTGGGACATGGTTCGCCTCCTTTCGATGGCGGGACGGCGGGCGCCGTTCGCGTCCGGAAAACCTACCCTGTTAGATGAGAGCGCAGCCGGCCTGGTTCAAGGAGCCCCGATTCTCGGGGTCAGCCCTGCATGGTGAGCCCGCCGGGGACGCTGATCGCCTGCCCGGTGATGAAGGCGGCGTCGTCGCTGGCGTGTCGAGGAAGTTCATGAAGCGGTCCCAGCCGGCAGTGTTGACTGCGACGTCGATGGGCCCCAGCGTATCCTCCACCTCGCGTACGCCCTGTGCGACCGCGGCGTAACATGCGTGTTTCATACCGGCGAGTCCGGCGGGAAGTCCGGCTTGCGCTTCTCGCGCAGGCTTGCAAGCCCCTCGCGGGGCTCGGGGCCGTCCCACCCCAGAAACTCCAGTGCGAGCGAGGTGTCGAAGATGGGCCCGGCGAGCCGCAGCCAGTTGTTCAGGGCGTACTTGGTGAAGCGCAGGGCGGTCGGGGCGCCCCGGGCCAGGCGCGCGGCCACCTCCACCGCACGCTCCTGGAGGTGCGCGTCTTCCACGCACAGCGACACGAGCCCGATGCGCTCCGCCTCCTCGCCGGTCAGCGGCTCGCAGCTCAGCAGGTAATACTTGGCCTTCGCCATGCCGCAGAGGATCGGCCAGATGATGGCGGCGTGGTCGCCGGCGGCGACGCCGAGCCGCGTGTGCCCGTCGATGATGCGCGCGGTGCGCGCGGCGATGGTCACGTCCGAAACGAGCGCGGCCGCGAGCCCCGCGCCCACCGCCGGGCCGTGGATGGCGGCGACGATGGGCTTCGAGCAGTTGATGACGTTGTAGACGATGTCGCGGGCTTCGCGCCAGACCGCGAGGCGCGACGCGTGATCGCGGATGAGGTCCTCGACCACCGTGAAGTCGCCGCCCGCGGAGAAGGCCTTGCCGGCCCCGCGCAGGATGGCGGCGGAGATGTCAGGATCTTCGTCGACGTCGCGCCAGATGTGCACCAGCTCGCGATGCATGGCCGCATCGGCCGAGTTGACGGGCGGGTTGCTCATGGTCACCCGCAGGACGCGCTCCGCGGGACGGTCGAGCTCGAGGCGCTGATACTTGGCGTAACGCTCGCTCATCACTCCTCCTCCAGGCAAAAAAGGGGACAGATCTATAATCCCGGGCGGGCTCGATGAAAAATCGATCTGTCCCTTTTTTTGCTCCTTGCTTTCAGGGCGCGATGCGCAGGGCCAGCTTGCCGAACTGCCGGGCTTCCTCCAGGTAAGGGAGCGCCGCGGGCGCCTTCTCGAACGGGAAAACCTTGACGCCCGGGCCGAGGGCGTCCACGACCCCCGCACCGTCGACGCCGAGGACGAGCGGCAGCTCGTGGCTGATGCCGGCGCCCGAGTCGGGCATGTAGAGATCGACGTGATTGAAGCTCGCGGCCGACACCCTCACCCGGATCTCGCCCGGACCCGGCTCCGGATCGGGCCTCTCGCCGACGACGACGGAGTCGGGCCGCCGGTGGCTTTGCAGATAGATGGCGCGCATGATTTGTCCCTGGGCGTCGGCGGCCCATTGTGCGTGCAAATCCGCGGTGGACACAAACCGCGCGGCGGCGTTTCGTGTCAGCGGTTGCCTCCACGCCCCGGAGCGTTCCACGATCGGCGCGGATGCTCGGAAGACCGAAGGCGCGCCCATGGCCCGTCAGTACGAATTCGACGAGAGCTACTACCGCAGATACTACACCGACCCCCTCACCCGGGTGATGGACGCCGGGGACTACAAGGCCCTCGGCGACTTCGTGTGCTGCTATCTCGAGTACATGGGCCAGCCCGTGGATCGGGCTCTCGATCTCGGCTGCGGCCTCGGGCTGTGGCGCGCGGTGCTGCGCCGGCATTTTCCCGGTGTCCGCTACACTGGTGTCGAAGCCAGCGAGTACCTCTGCCGGCGCTACGGCTGGCGCCGCGGCTCGGTGGTCGACTTCAAGGCGCGCTGGCCCTTCGACCTGGTCATCTGCCAGGGGGTGCTTCAGTACCTGCCCCCCGCCGAGGCCGAGCGGGCCATCGCCAACCTGGCCCGTCTCTGTCGCGGAGCCCTCTATCTCGACGTGCTCACGCGCGAGGATTGGGACGAGAACGTGGACCGCGAACGCACCGACGGCGACGTGTACCTGCGTCCGGGCAACTGGTATCGGCGCCGCTTGAAGGAGTTCTTCATCAACGCCGGCGGCGGGGTGTTCGTGAGCCGGGAATCGCCGGCCATCGTCTTCGAGCTCGAGAAGCTGGAGTGACCACGATGATGCCACAATCGCGCGGGCCCGGGCTGGCGGAGAGCAAGGTATGGATGATCTTACGCAGTTGAAGTGCGAAGCCTGCCGGCGCGATGCGCCACGGGTAACGGAGGCGGAGATGGCCCGGCTCCTGCCTCGGGTTCGCGGCTGGCACATCCGCGAGCACGACGGCGTGCGCATGCTCGAGCGGGAGTTCAGGTTCGAGAACTTTTCTCAGGCGCTGGAGTTCACGCGCCGGGTGGGCGCGCTGGCCGAGCAGGAGGGCCACCATCCGTCCCTCGTCACCGAGTGGGGCAGGGTGCACGTCACGTGGTATACGAAGAAGATCCGAGGGTTGCACCGCAACGATTTCATCATGGCGGCCAAGACGGATCGGCTCTACGATCATTGACGGAACGGCAAAAGCGGACAGATCTATTTTTCATCGAGGCCTGTCACAATCGGGTGTATTCGGGCGAAAAATAGATCTGTCCCTTTTTCTTTGGTTCTTCGCGGATTTGCGGGAAAGCATGCCAACCAGCGCTCTCCGAGATGGGCCCCGGGGCACGTGCCGTGCAGTCGCAAGCCCCGCAGGGCGCGGGCCG
>JABAHQ010014857.1_pt3 | contig 23815 bp, 21 predicted proteins | sample 7062091 | NCBI WGS metagenome assembly JABAHQ01 (sample SAMN14534359, study PRJNA622989) | marine sediment metagenome | biome: marine biome [ENVO:00000428]; feature: marine pelagic biome [ENVO:01000023]; material: deep marine sediment [ENVO:00002113] | place: India: Gulf of Kutch | collected...
GGATGAAGATGTGCTGGATACCTGGTTTTCTTCCTGGTTGTGGCCGTTTGCTACGTTAGGATGGCCGGAAGACACGCAGGAGCTGGGCTATTTCTATCCCACCACTACCCTGGTTACCGCCCCGGATATCATCTTCTTCTGGGTAGCGCGGATGATTATTGCCGGTTACGAATTTATGGGAGAGAAGCCGTTTAAAGACGTCTATATGAACGGCATTGTACGCGATGAGCAGGGGCGTAAAATGAGTAAATCATTGGGTAATGGCATCGATCCACTGGAGATCATTGAAAAATATAGTGCCGATGCTCTGCGTTCCACCTTGGTTCTGCTCAGTTCCGAAGGTCAGGATATTAACCTTGCCGAGTCACATTTTGAAATCGGGCGCAACTTCTCCAACAAAATCTGGAACGCTTATCGCTTTCTGGGAATGAATCTGGATCAACCTGAGGATAATTATAGCGATTATCAGGAAAATTTTGAATTAGCAGATCGCTGGATTCTGAGTCGCCTCAATCGAACCATCGAAAAAGTTACGGAAAATCTGCATCATTATGGCATTAACGAGTCTTTTAATGCCATTTATCATTTTTTCTGGGATGAATTTTGCGATTGGTATTTGGAGATGATCAAGCCACGGCTTTCGTCTGAGGAAGATACGGTTGAAAAAATTACAGCGCAAACCGTTGCCACACATGTGTTAAAGACCTGTATGAATTTGCTGCATCCTTATATTCCGTTTATTACGGAAGAAATTTGGCAACGGCTTAAAAATGAAGGAGAAACCAGCATTGTGGTTCATTTCTGGCCACAGGTGGAGTCCGCTTTATTTGATGATGCTGCCGAACGCGAGATGCGTTTTATTCAGGATGCCATAGGCGGCATCCGGACAACGCGTTCGGAAATGAATGTGCCGCCCTCAAAGAAAGCTAAATTGCTTTACCGCACATCTGATGATCACCGGGAGCGGTTACTGAATAAATATGAAGATTACATCAAACGACTGTCCCGTACAGAGTCCATAGCACCGATCCGGAAAAACCAGGATCTGAAATCCACTGCTACACTCGTTATTGATAATACCGAACTTTTCATTCCTCTGGCTGACCTGATCAATTTAGAAGCGGAACGACAACGATTGGAGAAGGAAATCGATCGGATTTCGAATCAGGTAGTGGGATTGCAGAAAAAATTATCTAATGAAGACTTTCTTCAAAAAGCACCGGAGCAGGTGGTGCAACGAGACAAGGAAAAATTGCAGAGTTTTACTGAAAAATTGAATAAGCTGAAAGCAAATTTGGATAGACTGTAGTAGCTGTTGCCTACAGCTAAAAAGCAAAACCATTATTGGCCTGCCTCACCTGACTGGCATGCGAGTCAGGAAAGCCTGTCTGTTTTCAGCGCCAGTCAGACAGGTGGTAGGACGCTGCGGCAATTTAGATAAGTTATGCTGAAATGAGTTAATCGTGACGCGACGTTTTACTCTAAAACTTCTCTTCCATAGGGATCACTTGGTGATAAATTTCCCCCTGGGAAGCGGAGAGTTAATGGAATATCACCCCACGATTAAATCAAGTTAGTATTAGCTCGGCCGGACTTGCCCCGGCGGGAAAAAGAGTGACAGCCACGCTGACTAATCTAATTTTAAATTGACCAATTCGATTTTTCGTATTCAAATCACAAATGTTTTTAATTTTTTTCCGATAGTAAGGTCAGGATGACAGATGGGCAACGGATGGCAATTAATGGAGATTTTGTTAGAGTAAGAATAGCCGAGCATGCAGAAAAAAACGTCTTTTTCCTACCCAACCCTGCAAAGAATAAAATCTGAGGAATATGAACGATTTTTTGAAGGTAGCCAATATTACCCTTATTTAAATCACCTGGGGGAATTGAAATGGATGACGGAAGAGCAAGCAGACCAACAGCATGAGTTCTTTTTGTATGAAGAAAGTTTTGTCCTTAGAATAAAGAGAAAATTTGGCGCCCGTCGTTATCCCAGCTGGGAGAAATTACCCGATAAAGAAAAAGAGATTCGCCTCCAGATACGCAAATATTTAGAGGAAACTTACAGGGGAGAGCTGAGTCCGCAAACCACCCGGATGTTGCCAAATCAATGGGAGGCGGAGTTAACCCGGGAAGAAATTGAGAGTATTCCCATCTCGCTGGAAATTTACGAATCGATAGGCCCCAACAAATCACTGGTGACGGCCATTTTTGTTTTGATCATTTGCGCGGGGGCATTGCTCTATTTTGGACCGTTTAATAATTCAGCACGTAGCGGAGCGTTGTTAGTAAAGACAAATGTGGAGAGTGCCCGGGTTTATTTGAACGATAAATTGTTCGGATATTCGGGAGACGAAATCGCTAATGTGCCGTTAGGAACGCATCGGGTTTCGCTGGCAAAATCCGGCTTTGTCCCCATTCCCAAAGAAAAAGAAATCCAAATCAAGAACGATACGCTGATCATTTTGAATTTTCGGATGGACCCGGTTCGATCCAGCGATCATGGCTATTTAACCGTATCAGCAGATTACAGCGATTCCAAAATATTTATCGATAATGAATATTACGGTGTTATCGAAGATGAGCCGTATCTCCCTTTGCGTGAAGGCCAACATACGGTTGTGATTGAAAAACCGGGTTATGTCTCCGTGCCTGAAAGGCAGGGCGTGACCATTGCTGCGGGAGACACCACTTTTTTGCAATTTGAACAACGACGCGCTTATTCAGCCCCTACCTCTAATCAGAATAACCGTGGCAGTAATTTACGGGGGACGCTGGAGGTCAATACGAATATCAGCGGAGCGCGAATATTTATCAACGGCAAAGATAGCGGCAAAGAAACGGAATATGTATTCACCGATATCCCCATGGGTCGATACTCCATTGAACTGGAAATGGACGGCTATCACAGCATTCCTGCAAAACACTCCGTTCAGCTTACTTCCTCTGATCGAACCGGGGAGGTATCATTTGAGTTGGTGAAAGAATTTGAGCAAGTTATGATTTCCACCAAACCGACAAAAGGGGAGATATTTATTGACGGGGAATCCCGGGGTACCGGCCGGTTTGAAGGAAGGTTAAAAATCGGCAAACACACCGTTTCCTTCGGAAAAATTGCAGGATATAATTCACCGCAGAGCCGAATCATCCATTTAGAGGCAAATTCCCCCATTGCAATGGAGGTGGATTATTTTCCTAATATTGAATTGATTGCCGAAGTAAGCGATAACGGAAACATTAACCTCGACAATTGCGATGTTGCCACCGGATACACTTTTGAACGCCGCGGGTTTTCCGCCAGCGAGGAGGCCGGACCGGAAGTTGTCTATCACGAATCGTTGAATAGTTATTTTTGGAAATTGGGGTTTGCGTTTCCTTATCGCAATCCGAAGGGGAACGATGCCTTAAAGCTCTCCTTTTCGCTTCCCCAGGAATTGCATTACGAGCAAAAATTTACCTTAATGCTACATGCAGCCGCATCGCATGAAAATTATCCATTGGCCTTGTCTATCAATATTGATATCAAAATAAAATTTAACGGCGCTATATTAAGCTATTATTATGAGCCCAAATTTTGGGAAGACATTAAGGGCATGGAAGAGAGAGAGTGGGATATCAGCCGTCATGTGAAACCGGGATTAAACACGCTGGAGATTGCCACCACCGAAGAGAACAATGCTTTTTATTTTGTGAAGCGGATTAAGATTCATAATTAAATGCCATTCGTTTTCCCCCAAATTAGGTAGTAAGTCAGGCTACCCGAATCTGTTCGAATCCGTAAATCTTCTTCTTCAAATCCGATTTTTATTTTTCCCGATCAGATATTAAATTGAATAGTTATGGATTTATTTTCACAAGGTCAAAGAGCTGACCGCAAATCAGCAGATAGTGTTCCGCTGGCGGAACGGAGGCGCCCCAAAACGCTGGAAGAATTTGTGGGTCAAGAGGCACTGCTTGGCCCCGACACTGCCTTACACAAATCGATTAAGCAAAATCGGGTGAAATCGATGATCTTGTGGGGGCCGCCCGGGTCCGGCAAGACGACCCTGGCGCGAATTGTTTCCCATGAAGTGCAGGGTGATTTTGTCCAGATCAGTGCGGTGACTTCCGGCGTGGCTGATGTACGCAAGACCATCGAACGGGCGGAGAAGAATCGCAAATATATGAACAAAACCACCATCTTATTTATTGATGAAATTCATCGTTTCAACAAAGCGCAGCAAGACGCTCTGCTCCATTCCGTAGAAGATGGGACTTTAATTTTAATTGGCGCTACCACCGAAAACCCCTCTTTTGAAGTCATCGCGCCGTTGCTTTCCCGCTGTCAGGTCTATCAACTACAACCGTTGTCGAACGAACAGATTCGCCATATCGTTGAGGACGCACTGCACAATGACCCGGTTTTGAAAGAAAAGCAGATTAATGTAGAGGAGTGGGAATCCTTATACGCACTGGCCAGCGGGGATGCGCGCCGAGCATTGAATACAGTGGAGAAAGCAGTAGAATTAGCAGGTGATGCATCCACGCCAATCAAACTCAACAGCGCTCTTCTTGAGAAAGCAGTACAGCAAAAGGTTCTGGCGTATGACAAAGCCGGGGATTATCATTACGATCTGATTTCCGCGTTTATTAAGAGTCTGCGCGGCAGCGATCCGGATGCGGCGATCTACTGGATGGCCCGGATGTTAGAAGCGGGTGAGGATCCCAAATTCATCGCCCGGCGCATGCTGATTTTAGCTTCCGAAGATGTGGGCAACGCCGATCCGGCCGCGTTGACGTTGGCCACCAGTTGTTTTACCGCTGTAACCTATGTGGGGATGCCGGAATGTCAAATCATCCTTAGCCAGACCGCCGCCTATCTGGCCGCTGCGCCGAAAAGCAATGCTGCTTATGCCGCCATCAAAAAAGCTTCCGAAGATGTCAACAAGCAGCCGGATGTGCAGGTACCGCTACACTTACGCAATGCTCCGACCGGCTTAATGAGAAAATTGGACTATGGGAAGGATTATCAGTACGCGCATAATTTTGAAGAACATTTTGTGAAAGAAAATTACCTTCCCCCATCTTTACAGGGGAAAATTTATTACACGCCCACCAATATCGGCCAGGAACATAAACTTCGGGAACGATTGGAAAAGCTTTGGGCTAGCTTTAAACAATATGACAGGGAAGAAAAAGAGAAGAACCAAGATGGAGAAAAATCGTCTGAAAAAGCAGATTAGTGAGTTGATCTTTAAATGGAAAGCCAGGGCGGTTGCGCGCCGGCTTAATCAGAGTGTTAATTTCCCCATGGGCGCTAATTCCATACAAAACGTATTGGTTATTTTGCCCCGAAATTTAGAGTTATTTGAGAACGCTTCCGCATTTATTCAATCGCTGCGCAAAGCGTATCCCAAGTGGCACATCGAATTATTTGATGTTGACAAACTCAAGAAAAATGACCTGAATCGGGTTGAAATGCCACGTGCAGAAATAATCCAAAAGCTAAAAAAGGCCAGCTATAGTCTGGTGCTTGATTTAAATGATGACGCGGATCAACTGACTTCTTTCATCACCTTAATGACTGAGGCGCCCTATCGGTTACACCTCAAAACCAGTGATTCTTTTTATTACAATATCGTTTACCAGCCGCAGAAGAATGGCGCGCCGGACTGTTATGAGCATCTGCTAAGCTACATACGGAATTTGTTCGTGAAGGGTTGAGCGGATAATATAAAGAGGTAATTTAAGTTCTCTTACGCAGTTTACTTGAGCTTTGCTTACCAGTAAGATAATCGCTTCGCGATTTTAGTAAACGTTTGTGACGTTTAGCTGATATGGAGCCAATTGAACCTGCAATGTTTTTACGCGGCAGCACCGCCAGAAAGCCAAGACGAATCACTGATTTAGATAACAAACCGCTTGACTCAAAGTCATCGTCACCAGGAGCAATTATTTCGTCAAAATTTTTCACATACTGTTTCAATTGTGTGCTTACGCGCATACAAGCAAATCACGATGGGGAGGCATTTCACGTAATGCGATTGCCGGGCGGTTCTTTACTCGCCCATCTACTTGAGGAATTGGCGTGAGGATAACATCACCTTCGGTCATAATCCGGATTTGGCTCTTTTATTAAATCCAATGAATACTCAACTTCGTCTTCATTATATGCTCTTTCCAATCCATTCATTGCAATCTGGAACCACGCCTCCTGTTCTTCTTGATCCTGATCGTCTTTTAGGTCAGATTCAGGTAAAACGGTAATGATGAGTTTGGTATTGGGCTTTAATTTAATGGGTTCGTCTAAAACAATTTTCTGACCATCAAAATGGGCGTACAGAACTTTAGCATTCATTATCTTTTTCTCTCACTCTCTTTTGGTTCTAATTTGTAATATTTAATAAACATAGTACAAAATATCAATTAATGCAACCTTCATTTATTGTCGCTGTTTGATCTGGATTGGTTGATAAGGCTTACATCCATTTCACGGTGTGAGTCCAGACCGAGTCAATGGGGAAGTTGTATTGAATCTCAAGTGCTATCCCGCCCGATCCATTTTTCCACAACAGGAGACTCGTAAGTCTCAAAACGAGCGATCAATTTTTCCGGATCGTCTTCCACAATGAGCATTGCCCGGTGAGTTGGTTTTACAAACTGTTCTGAGACAGTATGATCCAGAAATGAGGAAAGATGGTCATAATATCCACATAAATTTAGTATGCCAACCGGTTTTTGATGAAAACCAAGTTGGGCCCAGGTTAATACCTCGAATAATTCTTCAATGGTTCCCAATCCACCCGGCAAAGCGATGAAGCCTTCGGATAGTTCGGCCATTTGGGCCTTACGTTCATGCATAGACAAAACGACTTTCAACTCGGTTAGTCCATTGTGCGCGACTTCCCGCTTAACCAGGTCTTCAGGAATTATTCCGGTAACCCGCCCGCCATTCTGCAACACCGTGTCTGCCATAACGCCCATTAGTCCAACACTTGCGCCGCCGTAAACCAATTCAATTTCTCTCTGGACAAATAATTTCGCGAGCGTTTTGGCTCCTTCAATATATTCAGCCCGCCCTCCCGGACTGGAACCGCAATAAACACAGATTTTGTTAAGCATAATTGTTGAAAATGTTTTGAGGCTAAGAATTAAGTGGAACAGAGCTTAGCTTAAGTATCCGAGGGCATTGGCACAAAAACCTTATATCAATAACCATCCATCAATTTTTTATTAGCTGTAGTTTTGATTAATCTCAAATGGCGTCAAGTTTGCAGCTTTTTGCCAATAATTCCGTTTTTGCATTTCATGGCAGTGGCGCGATTTTATCCAAGGATTCCATCTTTTCAGCTTTTTCCCAAAGGGATTTGAGTTCTTCCTGATGTAGAGAAGCCCACTCCATCACTAACCCTAAAGCTCTTGGGGATAATTTTCCTGCTATGACTGCCAAAGTGTTGATGTTTACCCATGCTTCTGAACCACTATATTCAGCATGAAAATGAGGTGGCAGATGATCATTATAAAACATTTTGATGACAATGCCATAAAATCAACTTATTTCAGGCATTGATTGCATCTTTCCGCAAATTTGGGAATAATTCTTCAGGAGTCTTTCCAGTAATCTTCATAATAAATCGTATCGGGACAAATATCGATTTGATCACTCCATGCTATTTGACCGCTTTCTCCGATGTAAACTTTTTGGAAGGCGCCATAATCATTCCACAGCGCAAATACTCCTTTTCCAACCAGATGAGAAAGATCCACTTCTCCTTCGACGCCATCAGAATATTTGACCCATATTCTGTAATCAGGTAACAATTTGACTTTTACTGGTTTAAACATCTATATAACCACCTTTTTAAATTTTATGTCATTTTATCAATTGCTAATATAATGGGAAATGAAGATATGGGCAATATTTATGAATAAGACTTTTTTCCGCGGCTTGATTAAGCTTGCTGTTTCGGAAACTGTCTTGAGACGCTGCCACGTTGCTAGTTAAAAATTTGATCAAAAACTCTGCTTATTGGGCACGAACTTTTTTGAACCATCTCACTTCCTTGCAACCACACACCACACACGATGCGTTATCCGCAGGGGATCGGGGTATTTTTTACTCAGGAGACGACTCAGAGCTTCATCGAATTGTTGCACCTCCGATGGAGAAAGGCCGCCAGAGCCTACACCGTTGCAGGTGCGCATTCTACCACGCCAGCCAACATGGGTGAAAATTTCATCATGCTGATAACAAAACTGCTCGACCAAACTAAATCCACCGCGAATCACTTCGTCAATTAGCTGGGGAAAAATTCCATTCGAGCCAGCCATAGACCAGGAAGGATTGAATTTCAGAATCAGCTCCTCAGTTTCCCGGGCCACAGGACTATGCTCAGCCAGGTAAGAATAATAAGCGATAACCAGTAGTCCACCAGGGCGAAGAACACGGTGTGTCTCCTTCATCGCCGCAATCTTATCAAACCAATGCCAGCACTGGCCGGCGGTTACGAGATCAACCGAGTTTGTATCCAGGCCGGTATTCTCCGCTTTGGCCACCATGAAGCGCGCTTTGTCCTCCAGCTTGCGTGCCTGAGCAAGGCGTTGTGCAGTAGCTATTAGTTCCGCAGATAAATCGATGCCCACCACAGAACTCCCCAGCGCGGCAAGTTCTAAGGCAATCGTCCCCGGACCGGTGGCAAGATCGAGCGATCGACACTCTCTAATGCGAGTAATATTGTCAATTCGCTGATAGAAAGACGCCGGAAATCCGGGGCGATATTCTGCATAGTCTTCACTGTATCTTCCGAAATCCATATTGTTCAGGAATTGTTGAATGATGTCAAATGGCGACTTATCATCGTACCGTTCCTTGCCTTTTCAGTCTTGGTTGAGCTAATCTAATCAGATAGTTGGGCTAAGTTTATTACCGCGTCAGCTCTTCAAGGGTGTCAGCGGCTGCCCAGCCGGAGAGCGCGGCACCTTCCACCCGTGGGCTGGCAAAGGCATCTCCGGCAAGAACCAACGGCGGCGTGTGGTTCAGGATCGGGCAGAGATTCTCTTCCACACTTATGGGTTTGCTGTAACGCCAACCGTGGACCTGGAAATTCGTCACCTCAGAGCACAGCCAGGGTTTTGCTGCTTGAAGCAGCTCCTTGCCGACTTCCTCTCGGTTGCTGTCCCAGTGCTCCAGGCTAAAAGCAGCAGTTGCATGGACGGTAACCGCGGGCTTGTCGGATATGCCTTTCATTTGATTGTCGGCAATCCAGGCAATAGAGGCATCTTCCAGCTTCAGACCGCCGGGGGTCGGAATTTGTGCAGGACCATCGAGCACCGCCATGACGGCCAGACAGCGTTCATATTCAATGCGTTCCAGGCGAGTTCTCGTCGCCTGTGCCAGTTCAACCTCCCCGGCATCCAGTAGCGCCAGGGATTGCGGCACCGGTGGGGTAAGCACTATTGCATTAGCAAAAAGCTTTTCCTCGTCATCCGTTACTGCGACCCAGCCCGTTGTATTTTTGCTCAACGATACAATCCGTTTTTTAAGGAACAGTTTGAGATTGACTGCCAGATTTTTGGCAACCGCTGTCATCGCCGGTTGGCCACGCCAGTGGGGATGACCGGTAGACCCTTCGGTAGAACTCTGATACCATTCTTTTACCACCCCTTTTTTGAGCCAATGGTCAATTAGGGCGACAAAGCGGGCGTCTCTCGCCGTCATGAACTGGGCTCCGTGATCGAAGGTTGCCCCCTCAATACGCCGACTAGCGAGGCGTCCCCCAACCCCGCGACCTTTGTCGACGACCAGCACTTCGTGATCCGTTTTCCGCAGTTCTTTTGCAGCTGTTAGCCCTGCCATTCCTGCACCGACAATCAAAACTTCGGTTTTAAACTTGAAGTCATCCATAGGACGGTTTCAAAGTTTTAAGTAAAAGCGACAATTAAGGAAAGGACCAATAGAGTAAAAGCAGGCAGGGATTTCTTCAAGGGATCCTTTACTTTGACATGCATCGTCACCGCCCCCAGCATTAAAATTGCCATGCCAATTGCCGCCGGCTCTGTGAGAGAGGGGAACCATATTCCCAGGATCAAAAGCACAGCAAGCAAAACCTTGAGGAATCCTACCACTCCCATGAACCACACGGGAAGTCCGTACACTTTAAATTCTTCCTTCATGTTATTGGCCTCGCCGCCACGCCACGCCGTTTGTTTGCCATAGCGTAAGAGCCAGACATTCAGGATACCCAGGGCAATACCGATCTGAATAATAATCACCAATGTTTCCATGTTTTCTCCTTTTGATGAGATCCACGATTGTCTATTAATTTCTCGTCGCTCCAAAAGGTTACTATTTAAAGTTGTTTTTATCAAGCAGAATTATTACGCGAATATCGTTTATGGGAGACAGCAGTAGTTATAGCTACTCAGAATATTTTTGACAAGATTTATACTGTAGCCACTCCTACGGAGCCGGATTTGGGGACGAACAGCCTGCCTGAGTGTATGGCAGAAAGGGATTACAAGGTGAAGTAAAACAAATGGTTAGTGAACTTCCCATGAATTCAACAAACCCAATTATTGGATAAACAGGATAAAGACAATCCAGTTTGTCCTCTCAAAGCTTTGAGGGTGAGCAGTCGCCAGTGAGAGCCGCGACGTGACCGGAACCCGGTGCAGGGCATGGTTTCGCCTTCTTATTCTTCATAACCCCAAAACTTGCTGGCTATCTCAATGATACCGATTGTAAAAACAACTACCGCAACGCCCCATAAAATGATTTGTCCCCTCATGGTGATGGTCAGGGACCCAAAGGTAAGCCAACAGATCAGGGCAAACGAACCAACCATATTGATGAGAATGGCACCGCCAAGTGCTAATCCACGGACCAGTTTTTTGTATCCAACCAATTCCAAAAAGAGCGCACACCCGATTCCCAATATAACTGCACCTAAGAGGCTTGGATAGAAATTTGTGTTTGTAGGGGGTAGACCTAAAAAATCAACGATTCCGATCGGGAAGAGAAGCAGTAAGATGCCAAGCAGCAAATTTACAATGCCATCGACAATAAGGAGCATTTTATGTATTGGCTTCAAATTGCATCTCCGATAGGCAAAATCCATAATTTCCCAAATTAGTTGCAACTACAAGTCAAAAAGAGCAAGTTTGGTGAATGAACATTAGATAAGCATGAGGCACCCGCCTTAGATTCTAGTTAGTCGATAAAATTTTTCATCAAATGGCTCCTTTTGCTTGCGACAAATATAATCAGTATGTTGGATTATTGCCAAGTCTCATTGGAAAATGAGAAGGGATTTGGAGGATAAATAATAGATGGAGAGGATCTTTATCTGATTGAACGTTACTGCCCGTTCTTAAACGTTGCAAACCATTACCCCATGCTCTGTAGAGTCACCGTAATGACCCTGAGCCGCCTATTGGGCGTTCGGCTTAGACGGGAGAAAAAGTTTCAGGACGGGGATAGGTGCTGTGCATTCCGCGTATTGACGGATCGACCGATTGATGACAGTTTTCGCTTTGCCTTAGAAGAAAGTGAGGAGAAAGTAAGTTCAAAATAACTAATCAGCAATTCACTAACACATCTTTCCTGAGCTGATGTTTGAAGCGAGGGGAGTCTGCCGAAGAATTAGTCAAGTAATTTATTTGCTTTCCTGATATTGGCTTATTAAAATGACATATGGAACCGTTTGAAATCGTTTCCGGTATGACAGAAATTGAAACCCTCGCTAAGGGGCAAGGCATTAAAGTGCTAACATTTCTTATTAGAAAATATGGGGGAAAGCCAGCAACCTGGAGAAAAAAGAAAGGGAGAGCGACTATCAGACAATTCGGGAACCTGTACGATGCGGAGTTGCATTGGTTTGAAGCGCATGGAATCGGCAAAGTAAACACAAAAATCAAACATAAGCAAAAGTTATGAGCATTCAGGAACTTCAAAAGAAAAATTTGGCGTTGTGTATCGACGCCGGAGATTATGAAGGCGTGAGCCTGTTTACATTAAAGTTGTATGAATATCTTCCTGACCCGGATTCCGAAAAGGACGGTTTCTTGCAGATCATAGACGAAGAAGGCGAACCCTATTACTACGATGCGAAATGCTTCTTGAAGGTTAAAGCGGTACCGGAAGGGCTGACTATTTCTTTCCAGACTTCAGAATAATGATAATCAAAAACTCACATTGATGAGCTAAATGGAGAGCAGCAGATGCACCCGCAACCCCACTTCCCACGATAGTTACGTCAAAATTCATCTGAGTTTAATCTTTATGCTGTTAGATTCTTCGCCGGTTAATACCAGTGGCGGATCCAGATATTCCTGTGGATTGCGAGAGCTTCCTTTTTCATGTCATTTTTTAAGGATTGAAGAATTTGTTCAATAATTTGGAGACGTTCTTTTATTGATGCCTATTTAATTTGATTTACAGTTTTTAAATCAATCATTCCCAATACACCTTTTATTTACACTTTTAAATTTAAAGTAAGAAGATTAAGCAGTATTTACAATATTTTAACAGAGCAAAATCTTGACTCGATAAAATAGCCGTGGGCCATATACTTACAAATACTGGTTTGGCAGAACCAACATTTTGCCATTACTAAATTCCTCCTAATGTTCATCAAGAAGATTTTTTCCGAAGTTTGAATTATCCTGCTTTTTCGGTAACAGTTCTGCATTTGGGGAATTTTAGTTTCCAAATAATCTAATGGATCCGAGAATTCTCTTTCTGCAACTTCTTTTAATACCGCTGAGGGAATAATGATTTTCTCATATAAACTTCGTATAAAATCGTAACCATCGCTCATCTTTTCAAGTGTTATGATCGGACCGGCATCGCTTACAATAACATTTGCCATGAGCTTTATGCATTCAGTTCAATTTCAATATTGTCTTGAGAATCATTTAAGACTGAAAAGCCAAAATTAGGTAATAATTCTTCAAACTCTCGTCTTGTTTTGCCCAATATATTGGCAGCCTCTTTTGCCGATATCTTACCACCATTATAAAGAGTGGCAATTAACATTTCTTTAAGATATTTATCATTCATATCCGTGAGGGGTTTAATATCCGGCAATTCTATAGACAGTCTCATTGGAAAATTTCCCGATTTAATATTTTTTAACGTCGCTTAGATTCAACCAACTTCGCAGCATTTTTATATTCTAAATGCTCTTCTGAGAAAATAATGCAGAAGAGGATAAATTCACAAAACTTTTTTTGAACTGAGCGGATTCCTCATTTGTAATGGGCAAAGCTCGGTACCTATAAGCTAGTATCGCGTAGAAGCAGTTAATTTATTTTAAGGAGAGAGTTTGAATGTAGGGGTGCTATCCAGTGCTCAAGTGCTCCGGTATTTCAGTAACTCGAACACCAGCGTACTGGAACACTTAAACACCAAAATGACGATAAACCTACTGAACTTGATATTCACTCAAATTTCACCAGCCTTGCAAAAACACTTCAACCATCAACCACTTTTCCAACTCATACCGCTGCCTCTTCCCCGGCTTCACCTTTGCGACGTCGGAACCAGCCGATGACCCGGCGGAAAAAGATGGCTAAATCATCAAACAGGGTGTAGAAGACCGGCACTACCAACAGCGTCAACATGGTGCTGGTCAGCATGCCGCCGATGATGACCCGTCCCATCGGGGCATAGGGAATGCCGATTAATTGGCCGGTGCCAAGGGCCATGGGCAGCAACCCACTGACGGTAGTGAAGCTGGTCATCATAATCGGGCGGAAACGATTTTTCCCCGCATCCAAAATGGCTTCCATACGGCTCATTCCTTCCCAACGCCGACGGTTAATCATATCCACCAACACAATGCCATTGTTGACCACCACGCCCACCAGAATCACCATCCCGGTTCCGGCCATCAGGTCTTGCGGGGTATTGGTGATCCACAAGGCCAAGAAAGCGCCAAAAAATGAGAGCGGAATGGAGAACATAATGGATAGCGGTAAGACAAAGGACTCAAAAAGGATGGCCATTAATAAGTAAACGAAAAGTATGGAAATAAGCAGCGCTTCCTGAAGATTCTGGCCCTGTTCCCGAAAGCGGCGAAACCGATCACCTTTTTCCCAGTCGTAGCCATAAGGCAGGGGGAAATTCTCCATAATCCGATCAATTTGAGCGGAAATTTTGGGAAGGTCTTCCTGGGTGGTTTGAGCTTTGACAGCCAAAAAAGTTTTGCCGTCCCGCCGGGCAATCTCTCCGAATCCTTTGTTGATACTAAAATCTGCGATAGCTGAAAGAGGAATGGAGGCGCCGCTGACACTGGTGAAGGTCATGTTTTTTAGTTGATTTAAGTTTTCCCGGTCTTCTTCCTGAAGTTGAATGCGCATTTCGATTTCTTTATCTTCGGCCTGAAAACGGGGTAAATCCAGGCCTCGCACCGCATACATCAAGGTATAAGCCACTTGATTGGGATTAATGCCGTTACGGGTTACCACCTCTCTGTTCATGGAAATCTTGATTTCATCATTGCCGGATTGCCGGTCGGTTTCTACACTGACCACCCCGTCGATCAGGCGCATGCGTCGTTCTAACTCTTCAGCCAGCTCAGCCAATTTGTTGGTATCATCTCCGTATAGCATTATGGAAACCGTCCCTTCTTCGGACTGTCCGCCTCGCCAGGAAGTGCGAAATTCGACGCCCGGTTTTTTGGGCACTCGCTTTTTTAAATCGGCCAAAACTTCCTCCCGGGTCATTCGGAGGTCTCGCTCAATTCCCAACAGATTGCAGATTGATCCATAGATTACATGATACCATTGTTGTTTTTGGGGCGGTTCTAAATAGACCCTGACCCGCCCAAAGCCTTGACGGAAACCGGTATCGATTGCTTTTACACCATATTCTTCACTCTTGACATTAACCGTATCTTCAACTTCTTTAAAGAAGTTAAAGGCTTCTTCTTCACTGAAATGATTGGGTAAATCAAACATCAGTCGGATATCGCTGATGTTGCCCTCCATACTATCCGATTGAGCTATGTGCTGAGAGAGGATCATCATCAATCCCAATATTCCTACTACGATTAACACCACGTCCAGGCGATGGCTTAAGGCAAACTGAAGCGACTTTTGATAATAAGCTTTGCTATGGGTGATCAACTTATTCTCTCTTGCAACCTGGCCGCCGGCCAGTTTTGTGGTGGCCAGGGGAATCATCACCAGCGCCACAAAAAGAGATGCAGCCAAAGAAAAAATAACCGGCAAGCCAATTCGCTGTAAATAAAATGTCAATCCACCGCCGCCGTCTTCCATTAACAGCATTGGCACGAAGACGGCAATACTGGTCAATGTGGCCATGATAATTGCCAATCCGACTTCGCTGGCGCCCCAGATGGATGCCTTGCGTGCGGATACTCCCTCGTTGCGTTTATGATAGATGTTCTCCAATACAACGATACCGTTGTCCACCACCATGCCCACGCTGATCATCAACCCCATCATCACAAAAATGTTGAGTGTCCAGCCGATGAAATAGACCACCACCAGAGAAATCAAGATGGAAAGGGGCATGGCAAACATCATGATAATGGTCATCCGGAGATTTCGCAGAAAAAACATCAGGATCAACAGCGCAAAAAAACCGCCCCATAAGGCAGTGTCGCGGAGATTATTGATCGAATCCTGAATATAATTCCCCTGAACGAATAAGAGACTGATCTCGGTATTTTCCAACATCGGATGGGTTAGAATTTCTTCATTGAGGATGGTTTCTAACTCCTGGCTCAAAGCAACCGTGTTGGCCAGCGACTCCTTAAACACCTCCATCAATAAACCTTGCCCGCCATTTACCCGCTGGTGCCAGTTACGGTCGGGCACGGCGTATTCGACATTGGCAATATCGCCAACGGTCAGGCCCAGGTTATTGATCGGTAAATTACGAATGTCATCCAGATTTTCGAATCGGGCAATGGAGCGCACTACAAATTTTTTATTCCCTTCATAGACCCAACCGGAAGACATGGCGAAATTGTCATTTCGCAATTCATTAATCACCTCATACATATTCAGGTTGTATGCTTTCACTTTGTCCTGGTCGATCAAGATCTGGATACTTTTTTCTTCCGCTCCCCAAATGTCAATGTTGGCGACACCGTCAATGCGCTCGATGGGACGCCGAATGAAACGTTCTACCACGTAGTAAGGATCGTTCACTTTTTCCGGGAAGGCGACCGAGAGGAATATGATCGGTAAGTCATTGCGGCCAAATCTCCTTAAATAATAGCGGTCGATATCGTCCGGCAGTTGGGCACGGGCGCGTTCCATTCTATCCCGCAGCTGATCATAAGCCAAATCCATATCCGTTCCGCTGGCAAATTCCAGCCAAGTCCAGCAGCCATTTTGATGACTGTAGGTTTCGACCTTGGCCACGCCGCTGATTGTCCGCACCTGTTCCTCTATCGGTCGGGCGATCTGTTCTTCAACTTCCTGGGGATTGGCGTTACGATAGGGTGTCCAGACCCCCAGGGCAGGATAATTGTAGCCCCTCGGAAACAGTTCAATCGGAATCTTCTGATAGGCGATGCCACCCACCACCAGGATAGCCAGTAAGGTTACAATAATCGTAACCGGCCGTCTGACCGCCAGATGAGGTAGGAATAACGGATTTTGCTTCATTTATAATATAGCCTTTTAATTTTGGTCGAATTGATCTTAATCATTCAGTTTTTTCATATTCACTCTTACAAAAATAACGCTGCCTTGTCATTTTGATTCTGCCGAGCGTATACAGGCAACCTTTTAGATTTAGCTCGCGAAGTCCAATTAACTTCCCCTCATTTATAAGGAGGGGAGGCGTAACGGAGCGAAGCGAAGTGGAGCAGGGGTGGTTAAAGAGGGTGCCTTAATCTGAAAAAAAGTGACGCTTAACCAATTCCCGCCACTCAACCACCCCTGATTTGCTCGCTGGACGCTTCGCAAATCTGTCCCCTCCTTAACATGAGGAGGGGAATTTATTACGCTTGTTCCCCAAACCACATTAAGGTTAAAGCTCATACCTTCTCTTGGGCGAAGAATCTCATTCCAACTCGATAGATAGGCCTTTTGAGATTCTTCGGTCACTCTGTTCCCTCAGAATGACAACTTTGTATATTCATCAAAGATCATAATTATTTATGTTGCTCTGCATCGTTATCCCTCCGTTGCCGGTGTTTCTTTGCGTTCAAAAATGGCGTAGACTGTGGGAACAACAACCAGCGTTAAAAGGGTGGCGCTGATTAACCCGGCGATGACGGTAATAGCCATCGGGGTGCGGATTTCCGAGCCTTCCCCAATGCCCAACGCCATGGGGAAGAGCCCCAACACGGTGGTCATGGTGGTCATCAAAATAGGACGCAAGCGCGCCTGTCCGGCCTGTTTAATCGCTTCATATTTGGGCAATCCTTTTTGCCGCAGTTGGTTGATGTAATCCACCAGAACAATCGCATTATTCACCACAATACCGGCCAGCATAATCAACCCTAAAAAGACCATGATGTTGAGCGGAATGCCAATAACCCACAACGCCAGAATTACCCCGATTAATCCGAATGGCACTGTAAATAAAATGACAAACGGATGGATAAACGATTCGAACTGAGAGGCCATGACGATATAGACCATGAAGATCGCCAGCAACAAAGCGAGCTGTAAGCTGTTTAACGATACCTCCATTTCTTTATTTTGCCCGGTAATTTCAAAGCCGAAATCAGCCGGCATATTCAGGTTTTGCATTACCCGATAGACATCGGCGCTGACGCTGGACAGGTCTCGTCCCGAAATATTGGCCAATATAACTGCCGACCGCTCCTGGCCGATTCGCCGAATTTCGCTGGGGCCCTCCCGGATTTCAATATCAGCAACAGTTTCCAGGGGAATGGGAATATGACTTCCGGGATTGATGTTCAGCCGTCGCAGTCGGTCAATCGTGGCTTTGTCCTGTTCGCGCACCTTCACCCGCACATCGATGCGGCGGTCTTCCTTTTTAAACTCGGTCGCCACATCCCCGCGCACTTTATTGCGGACGATATTGGCGACATCTAAAATATTCAGATCGTAGTAGGCCAGTTTTTCACGGTCATAGATGATTTGCACTTCGGGATTACCACGCTGCAAATTGGATTTTACGTCGGTGAGACCAGGTATCTCCGATAACGCGGTGACCGCTTCCCGACTGACCCGGGCCAGGTCGGTCAAGTTGTATCCTTTGATCTCCACTTCCACCGGTGTCTTAAAACTAAACAGCACCGGGCGGGATATTTTGTAACTGATGCCGCTGTAATTACTTAGTTTTCTACGAATGCTACTCAGGGTTCGCTCCTCGGCTTCTTCGAAATCACCATCGACGGGGTTCAGCGCCACTGTAATTTTGGCAGTATGTTCCCCGGTTTCACTGTCGGTAATCTTGGTCAGATCAACGCCGGCAACGGTCGCAATTCTTTCCACATCCGGCTCCCTAAGGATCATTTCCTCAATCGGGCTGATAATTTCAGTAGTGGTTTCTACCGGGGTGCCAATGGGCAGGGCCAACTCCACCGTAAATTCACCCTGATGAACTTCCGGAATCAGCTCGCTCCCCAACCGGGGTAAGAGTATCAGAATACAAATTAAAAACGGAACAACGCTGAGAAGCATCACTGAAGATTTGTTATCTAGCGCCCAACCAATAACATTAGGATAAATGGCTCTGACTTTATCGAAAAAGAAGTTGAAAATTTTTATCAAAAGAGCGGTAACCTTAGAGAACACGTTCTCCCATAACCACCTTATCTGGTCAACCAATATGAGTAGAAAAATTAAAATTCCTGTCAACACTTTGCCGAGCAATTCCAGGGCAATAAAAATTAGTAGCCGAAATAAAAGATAAATAAACCAAAAGGGAGTTGCGACACTTAAAATTCCTTTCTTGACCAGGGTGGCCCTGGAGAAGGCGTTTCCAAGCCCTTTAAGATTATTTAGGAATTGAGGAAAGGCCTTGAATTTTTTAAAGAATTTGCTGGGGCGATCCTGAGCGAGTCTTAAAGCTTTAAGACCAAACTGGTCCGAGGCTAACATGGGAATAAAGAACAGGGCAACTCCCAATGATGCAAGCAACGAAAAGACTACTGCTAATGCCAGATCGCCGAATATCTCCCCGGCCACGCCTTTAACAAAAATCATAGGGAAAAACACAGCGATGGTAGTCAGGGTTGAAGCGGTAACTGCCGAGCCGACTTCACTGACGCCTCGAACTGCTGATTGAATTAAATTGTCACCTTCTTCCCGGCAGCGGTGAATACTCTCGATGACCACAATTGAATTATCCACCAGCATCCCAATGCCCAGCGCCAATCCACCCAAAGACATAATGTTCAGGGAGACATCAAACAGTCGCATCGGGGCAAAGGTAGCGATAATGGAAATGGGGATGGCTAATCCCACTATAGCGGTATTGTTAAGATTGCTGAGGAAAAGGAATAAGACAATCACCGCAAACAATCCACCCAACATTGCTGTATTTTTCACTTCATCGATGGAGTTTTCGATAAACCGGGATTGATCGGTTAACAGGTTTATCTGCATATCGCCGGGAAGTGAATAAGCCAGAAAATTGGTCATTTGCTTCATCTTCATTCGTTCTTGAAAAGCCGCACGCCGATCCTTTTTCTCGCCTTTGGCAGGTGCTTCTTTGGTCTCATCCCCCTTGGCTTTTTCTTTACCCACTTTTTTCTGACGCTGTTTTAATTGTGCCACAAAAGCTTGTTGTTCAGGAGTCCCGAAGACTTTATTTCGCACATTTTCGGCAACGGCCACAATATTGGCATCGCCTTCCTTATAGACTTCCAGCTCCACGCTTTCTGTGCCATTTAGTCGGGTGATAATCTGTCGTTCAGTATGGGTGCGATAAACCCTCCCGATATCTTTCAGCTTTACTTCCCGGCCATTCTGGAAATCGAGGCGAATATTGGCAATCTCATCGATGGTTTTGAATTCATTTAAAGTGCGCACAATATATTCGGTTTGTCCTTCTTGTAACTCACCACCGGCCAGATTCACATTTTCCTGCGCCAACCGCTGCCGGATTTGCTGGATATCCAGTCCCATCAAACTAATTTTTTGTTCGTTCAATTCGACCCGAATTTCTTCTTCGTATCCGCCCTTGACTTTCACAGCAGCCACGCCGTCAACTGTTTCCAAAGCACGTTTAATTTCTTCCTCAGCCACATAGCGGTCGAAAAAAAGGTCCGGTCCGCCAGTTAATCCCAGCCGGATGATCGGGTCTAAGGAAGGATCGTATTTTAAGATTAGCGGTTTGCCGGCGTCTTCCGGTAAAAATACCCGGTCAAGTTTTTCCCGCACCTCACTGATGGCTTCGTTCATGTCCGTATCCCAGTTGAACTCCAGGATCACATCCGACTGACCGGCTTTGGAAATCGAACTGATCGACACCAGGCTGGTGACCACGCCCAATGCTTCTTCCGTCGGACGGGATATGGCAGTTTCCACTTCTTCAGGTGCAGCCCCCTCATATTCGGTGCGTACCGTGAGCGAGGGGTAAGTGATATCCGGCATTAAATTTAAGGCGAGTTGTTTATAAGAAAGCCATCCAAATATTAAAATTCCGGCAAAGATCATTGTAATCGCCACCGGGCGGGTTGTGGTGACGCGAAAGATACTATCTTTTTCAGGTTGACTCATGTGTAAACATCTTCCTCTTCATAATTCATATATTTATATCTATTTATGCCACAAAGACACTAAGACTCACAGGATCAACAAGGTAGAAAGCATATACTCTGAAACTGTATTTTTGTACTGTTCCATAGAGATATTCGATCAGCTTAGGGTTGCTGATTCAATTATTTCCCTGCCTGGCACCGAAGGCAGACAGGCCGATTTTAGTATCTTGGTATATGATATGCACGCTTTTAAACTCATCCCCCCAGCCCCCTTCTCTTACAAAGAGAAGGGGGAGAAAAGCTCCCCTCTCTTTTCAAGAGAGGGGCCGGCCTGCCCCGACTTGTCGGTGGGGGTGAGTTTCTATGGTGCTTACAAACCGCATACCAGATTCATCAAATCAGGAAGTTATTTTATTTGTGTCCCTTAACATTTCTCAGAACGTTGTGCATCTTCGTGGTCTTGGTTCACCCGGAATACAAATCCTGCATCAATCAGCAAGCGTTTCTGGCTCAGGTTGCTCTTTTGCAAATGCCTGAGGTTTTAGTTGCCAGGCGTAAGTTTTCTCATCAATAATCTTCACTTTGGTTCCATCTTTTAGGCCGTTTTGGCCCAGAACCACAACTCGTGAACCAACCGGGAGGTCGTTCAAAATTTCTACTTTTCGGGCATCTTCAAATCCCTTTTTCAGTTCGACTTTAATCGCACTATCATTTTGGACGGTAAAGAAATAGCTGCGTTCGTTCTCGTAAATCAGGGCCGCTTTAGGGAGAAGGAGGGCATCTTCGTGCGTATCCACAATCAATTGTGTGTTGACAAACATGCCCGGTCTGAGCTGGTCCTGGGGATCTTCCACTGCCACGGTCACTTTAAAGGTGCCGCTTTGCGGATCGATGACCGGACTCTTGCGTTTTACATATCCTTCGAATTGCTGATCTTCCAGTGCATCTGCGGTAATAATTGCCGGTTGATTTTTATAGCATTGCGAGAATTCATCCTGGGGCACGTAAACAACCACGATTTTTTCATCAAAATTGGCCACCGTAAACAGCGTCATATTGGGTTGAATGTGTTGTCCCAAGCGGACAAAGCGATTCCCAATTTGCCCGGTGATGGGGGAAGTCACTGTTGTATATTTTAAATTCAATTTCGCCTGCTTCCAGGCAATTTCGGCCTGCTTTAGCGAGAGGCGAGCATTTTCAAATTCCTCTTCACTCAACAGGTCTTTTTCCTGCAGAGCTTTCACTCTGTTAAAATTGGTTTTCTGCTTTTCGTAATCAATTTGCGCTTTCTCCTCAGCTAACTTGTATTCTTCTGCTTCTATTTGTAATAACTTTTGTCCTTTTTTGACAAAGTCACTTTCATCAACATATATATCTTCCACAATCCCCTCTATTCGCGAAACGACATCAACTTGTTGTTCTGTTTCCAGGGTGGAACTGTAGAGCAGGAAACTGGAGATTGCACCCCGAGTTAAGGAGGTGACTTCTACCGGCACCGCATTGGTCTCAGGATTGTTACGATCTTTATTGGCTTGTCTATCTTTAGGATTTTCCGTTTTCTCGCTGTGTCCTGATTCTTTCTGTACGACACTGGTCGTATCATTTTCATTTTGAACCGTTTGCGAGTTGGCTTTGTCAGAACCACAGTTGATGAACAATAGTGATAGAAGCACAATGGTGGCGAAGATGATAAGTTTCTTCATTATAATGAAGCTCCTGATGGGTTTTTTGTTCTAAATTTTATCAATTCGTGGTTACGATGTATTGCATTATAAGTTTACATAAAATTAAATTAACGCCGGGCTATAATTGGTTTGAATCTGTCACTGACATTATATTTGACAATTTGTTTGTCAAAAACTTTCGACTAAATTATTCAAAAAAACGTAATATAATAAAAAAACTTTATTATAAACCACTTAATTCTTGTTAAGGGGATTTAAAAAATTTTACAATTCCTGAAATGGCTTTTGTTGCCAATTGGATTAATTCACTTCTGTATAATTTGGTTCCGCAATAAATTATATGATGCCAAATTACTCCCCGTAAAACGCCTTGCTCGGCCGGTTGTCTCAGTTGGGAATGTCCAACTGGGCGGAACCGGAAAGACGCCAATGATCATTGAGTTGGTAAAAGTGCTCGAGCAAAGAAATCGCCGGGTAGCGGTATTAACCAGGGGATATAAAAGGCGTTCGAACCAGGATGTAATTTTAAACATTGCAGACAAAACTTGTTACAATACCCAGCAGATAGGCGATGAACCTTCTCTCATTTTGCATCATTTGAGAAACGGTATATTAGGCGTTGGAGCCAATCGGTATCACTTAGGATGCCGAATTTTAGAGAAATATCCAATAGAGATTTTTCTACTGGATGACGGTTTCCAGCATCGCAAGCTGCATCGGAATTTGGATATTTGCCTGCTCGATGCATCCCAATGGCCGTCACATTCGTTTTTATTTCCACTCAGTTATTTAAGAGATTTCAAAAGTTCACTCCGTAGAGCCGATTTGTTGATACTAACCAAATTCGAACAGTTTTTGCAACAGACAGACACTCTGAAAAACGTGCTGGAGAAAAAATATCAAATTCCTGTGTTTAAGGGTAGATATGTTTTGCAAGCGATGGTGAATTTATCCACTCATGAGCAGGTTGGCCTTGACCAGCTAAAAGCAGAGCCGGTTGGAGCGGTATGTGCAATTGCCAATGCGCCATACTATTTTTTCTTCTTGTCTAACAACGGATTTGACATAGCCTATCGGAAACAATTTGATGATCATCATGAGTATGATATTGACGAAATAAAGAATTTGATTGTAGAAGCAGAGTCAGTTAATGCGCAACGGATTATCATTACAGAAAAAGATTCGGTGAAATTAAAGTCGATTTTGAAGAAAAATACCAAATTGTTAGAAAAATTTTTGGTAACCAAAACCCGTTTTCAAATTGAAGATGAGCATAAATTTTGGAAAATAATTGACCAGGTTATCGGATGAATTTCTTCTGGGTTGTTGGAAAAGCTTTACTAAGCCTCGTGATCGAGTGAAGGTTTGGTAAAGCTGCTAAAGTTGGCCGGGTAAAGAGCTGCGAAATAGTAAAATTTGATTATTGACTTCAGACTGAATGGATATTATATTATTTAGTTGTATATGATCGCGGGGTGGAGCAGT
>JABAHQ010016062.1_pt2 | contig 23801 bp, 25 predicted proteins | sample 7062091 | NCBI WGS metagenome assembly JABAHQ01 (sample SAMN14534359, study PRJNA622989) | marine sediment metagenome | biome: marine biome [ENVO:00000428]; feature: marine pelagic biome [ENVO:01000023]; material: deep marine sediment [ENVO:00002113] | place: India: Gulf of Kutch | collected...
GCGAGGCTGCCGTCGCTGCCACGGCCCAGACGCTTGCTGATGGCGCTGTGGATGCTTTCGGCATCCAGTCCCGCATCCGCCAGTTGTTCCGCCGGTTTGCCGTGGTCGATGAAGCGGTCGGGCAGACCGAGCTGAAGCAGATCCACGCCAATGCCTGTCGCGTGCAGGTGCTCCGAGACGCCACTTCCGGCGCCACCGGCCACCACATTCTCCTCGATGGTCACCAGCAGGTCATGACTGCCTGCCAACTGTTCCACCAGTGCCGTGTCCAGCGGTTTCACGAAGCGCATGTCGGCCACGCTGGCGTTCAGGCTGGCGGCGGCCTCCAGCGCCTCGGGCAGCAGGGGCCCGAAGTTGAGGATGGCCACAGTGGTATCACTGCTCTTCGGCTCGGCGGTTCGCACCAGGCGGCCCCGTCCCAGGGGCAAAGCGGTCATTGCCTCGTTGACCTCGGCGCCGGGGCCGGTGCCCCGAGGGTAGCGCACCGAGGCGGGACCGTTGTGCAGGTAGCCGGTGTACAGCAGCTGGCGGGTCTCGTTTTCGTCGCTGGGTGTCATCACCACCATGTTGGGTACGCAGCGCAGATAGCTAACGTCGAAGCTGCCCGCGTGGGTGGGGCCGTCTTCGCCCACCAGGCCGGCCCGGTCGATGGCGAACAGCACATCCAGGTTCTGCAGGGCCACATCGTGGATGAACTGGTCGTAGGCCCGCTGCAGGAAGGTGGAGTAGATGGCCACCACCGGCCGGTAGCCCTCGCAGGCCAGCCCGGCGGCGAAGGTCACGGCGTGCTGCTCGGCGATGCCCACGTCGAAGAAGCGCTCCGGGAAGCGCTGCTCGAACTCCACCAGCCCCGAGCCCTCGCGCATGGCCGGGGTGATGGCCAAGATCCGAGGGTCGGCGGCAGCCAGCTCCGTGAGGGCATCGCCGAAGACCTTGGTAAAGGGCGGCGGCGCGGCCGCTGCCTTGCGGGGAGCCCCGGTGGCCGGGTCGAAAGGGCCCACGCCGTGGAACCTGATTGGCTCGGCCTCGGCTGGCTGGTATCCCTTGCCCTTGCGGGTGACCACGTGAAGGAGACGGGGCCCTTCCAGGGAGCGCAGGTTGCGCAGCATGGGGACTAGCTCGTCGAGGCTGTGCCCGTCCACTGGACCCACGTAGTTGAAGCCGAGCTCCTCGAACAGGGTGCCGGGGGTGATCATTCCCTTGAGATGCTCCTCGGCGCGCCGGGCGAGGTCCTTGGCCCCGGGGATGCGGGACAGGGCCCGCTCGGCGTTGTCGCGCATGCGGTTGTACCAGCGCCCGGCGATCAGCCGGGAGAACTGCTGGGACAGTGCCCCGACGTTGGGAGAGATGGACATCTCGTTATCGTTGAGCACCACAAGCAGGTTGGCGCCGAGGTGCCCGGCGTGGTTGAGGGCCTCGAAGGCCATGCCCGCGGTCATTGCGCCGTCGCCGATGACCGCGGCCACCGCCCGGTCCTCGCCGCTAGCGGCGGCGGCCTGGGCCATGCCGAGGGCGGCGGAGATCGAGGTGGAGGCGTGGCCCACGCCGAAGGTGTCGTAGGGGCTCTCCTCCCGCTTGGGGAAGCCCGAGAGGCCGCCCCGCTGGCGGATGGTGGCGAAGGCCTCGCGGCGGCCGGTCAGGAGCTTGTGGGGATAGGCCTGGTGACCCACGTCCCAGACCAAGCGATCGTGGGGGGTCCGGAGGCAGTAGTGCAGGGCGATGGTAAGCTCCACCGCCCCGAGGTTGGCCCCCAGGTGGCCGCCGGTGCGGCTGACCGACTCCAGCAGGAAGGCACGCAGCTCCTCGGCCAGCCGGCCCAGCTCCGGGCCATCCAGGCTCCGAAGGTCCTCGGGGGAAGCGATGGCATCCAGAAGGCGGGTCATTGGCTAGGATTTCCGGTCAACGATGTAGCGGGCAAGCCACCGCAGCGGCTCCGCGCTTTTCCCGAGCTCGGACAGGGCGGTGCAGGCGGCATCGGCCTCCTGGGCCGCCAGGGTCCGGGAGGCCTCCAAGCCCAGCAGGGCGGGGTAGGTGGCCTTGCCGTGCTCGGCATCCGCTCCCGCGGTCTTGCCCAGGGCCTCGGTATCCCCTTCCACATCCAGGAGATCGTCGACGATCTGGAAGGCCAGACCGATATGGGCTCCATACGCCCCCAGAGTCTCTACTCGATCAGGACCGGCGCCGCCGGCCAGGGCACCCATCTCCACCGAGGCCCGGAGCAGGGCCCCGGTCTTGAGGCGGTGAGTGCGGCGCAGGAGATCGGCGTCTCCCGGTCCGTCTGCTTCCAGGGCAAGGTCCAGGGCCTGGCCGCCGACCATGCCGGCGTGGCCTGCCGCGTGGGCGAGGCGACCGACCATGGCCAGGCGGGCGCCCTCGGGCAGGTGGACGTCGTCGGCGATGGTCTGAAAGGCCAGTGTCTGCAGGGCGTCCCCCACCAGGATGGCGGTGGCTTCGTCGAATGCCCGGTGGGTGGTGGGGCGGCCCCGGCGGAGGTCGTCGTCGTCCAGGGCCGGGAGATCATCGTGAACGAGGGAATAGGCGTGAATGCACTCCACGGCGACCGCAGGCGCCAGCGCCCTTTGGGTCTCGGCTCCCACCGCCTCGCAGCCCGCCAGGGTCAGGATGGGCCGGAGGCGCTTGCCGCTTCCGAGAACGGCGTAGCGCATTGCGGCGCAAAGGGGAGCGGGCTCCAGGCCGTCCCCCGAGGGGAGCAGCTCCGCGAGGGCGTCTTCCACCCGTTGACGGTGGTGCTGTAGGTAGGATTCCAGAGCCGGCTCCAAGGGGCTATTCCCTTTCCCCGTCGCCTTGGTCCTTCTCGAAGGGCTGAAGGGCTTCTTCGCCCGGCTCCCCGACCAGCTTCTGGACAACCTGCTCGGCCGCCTTGAGCCGGCTCTCGCACTGCCGGGCCAAGGCAATCCCCCGCTCGAAGTCCTTGAGATCCTGCTCCAGACCCTGCTCCCCGGACTCCAGGCGCTCGACCAGCGCCTCAAGCTCGGCAAGGGCCTGCTCAAAGTCCAGCTCCTGACCGCCTTCTTCCCCGCTGGCGGAGGGCTGCTGGTGGGTTGGGTCGCTCACGGCTTCGGCTACCTTGTCCGGTGCCGTCCGGACCGGTGGAAGGGTGGGGCGGACTGGCGAATCCGGGCAGGCTACGTTACCCCAGCCCTGGGGGCGGGTCAATTTCCGATGGGCTCGCCGCGGCATCTCTCAGATCGGCTCCAGGCGCAGGAAGTACTCCCGGTTGCCGGATTCGTCGGGAACCGGGACCTCGAATGCCTCCCCCGCCCGGAAGCCGGCCGCGGCGGCTTGCCCACGGATCCGATCCACGGCGGCCTTCCTGGCGGCGGTGTCGCGTACCACCCCACCGCTGCCCAGGTGGCGGGGGCCCACCTCGAACTGCGGCTTGACCAAAACCAGAACGACGCTGGACCCGGTCACCAGGGGGCGCAGCCTGGGCAGGACCAGCCCCAGGCCCAGGAAGCTGAGGTCGGCTACCAGCCAGTCGAAGGGGGCGCCCAGCTCAGCGGGCGTTACTCGCCGGATGTCGGTCTGCTCCAGGCACCGCACCCGGAGGTCGGACCGCAGCCGGGAGTGGAGCTGGCCGGTTCCCACGTCCACCGCCACCACCTCGACTGCCCCGCGCTGCAGGAGCAGGTCGGTGAAGCCGCCGGTGGAAGCTCCCACGTCCAGAGCCCGGACTCCGGCCGGGTCGAGCCGGAAATGGCTCAGGGCGGCCTCAAGCTTGAGTCCGGCGCGGGAAGCATAGGGGATGTCCGGCTCGGTGACCTCGAGCTCGGCCTCCTCCTCAACTTGGCGGCCGGGCTTGGTCACCACTTTCCCGTCCACCCGCACCGTCCCAGCCTCGATGAGGCGACGGGCCCGGGCCCGGCTGGCGGCCCGGCCGCGGCGGACGAGGAGGGAATCCAGGCGAATGGTCATGGGCCCCGGCGGAAAGCGTTTTCTGCCATTATGGAACATTGGCCCACGGCCCCCAACGCAAACGGACCGGGCGCCAGCCCCGGTCCGCGGAAGCGTTTGGGGAAGAGCGCGCCTACAGGGCCTCCGCGTGGTCCGCCAGGTATTGGGCCACGCCCTCGGGGGTGTCCTGCATGCCGGGCTGCCCCTCCTGCCAGCCGGCGGGGCAGACCTCGCCGTGCTCCTCGTGGAACTGGAGGGCGTCCACCATGCGCAGTGCCTCGTCCACGTTGCGCCCCAGGGGCAGGTTGTTCACCAGCTGATGCTGGACTACCCCGCTACGGTCGATCAGGAAGGTGCCGCGCAGGGCCACCGACTCGTCCACCAGGACGTCGTAGTCCCGGGCGATGGATTTGGTCAGGTCGGCCACCATGGGGAACTGCACCTGGCCGATGCCCCCTTGCTTGACCGGGGTGCGCTTCCACGCCAAGTGGGTGAAGTGGGAATCGATGGAGCAGGCAACCACCGCCGCGCTGCGCTTCTCGAGCTCCTTGATCCGCTTGTCGAAGGCGATGATCTCGGAGGGGCAGACGAAGGTGAAATCAAGGGGATAGAAGAACAGGACGCGGTACTTGCCCTCGGTTCCTTTGAGGAAGTGATACTCCTCGCTGATCCCGTTGTCGGGCATGACCGCGGGGGCCACGAAATCAGGGGCCTGCTTGTTCACCAGTACGCTCATTGCCGCTCCTTCCCGGATGTTTTCGAGGACTAAACTGAGACAAGCTCTAATATAAGCGAGCTATGCTAGCATTCCTGCCCGAGACACACTACCGGCTGTCCGGCCGGTGCTGCGCGGGATAAGAGGCCATGTCCGGAAACACTTTCGGAGAGCTTTTTCGCATTACCACTTTCGGCGAAAGCCACGGCCCGGCCATCGGCGGCGTGGTGGACGGCTGTCCTCCGGGTCTATCCCTGGAAGCGGCCGACATCCAGCGGGAGCTGGACCGGCGCCGTCCGGGGCAGTCCCGGTACACTACCCAGCGCCGGGAGGCGGACGAGGTCGAGATCCTTTCCGGGGTCTTCGAGGAACGGACCACCGGGACCCCCATTGGCCTGCTGATCCGCAATAGGGATCAGCGGAGCAGGGACTACGGGGAGATCAAGGACCGGTTCCGGCCCGGCCACGCCGATTTCACCTACTGGAAGAAATACAGCCACCGGGACTATCGCGGGGGCGGGCGGGCCTCGGCCCGGGAGACCGCCATCCGGGTAGCCGCCGGGGCCATTGCCCGCAAGTACCTGGCCGAGTACCTGGGAGTGTCCATCCGGGGCTGCCTGGAGCAGATGGGGGAGGTGCGACTGGAGCGCAAGGACTGGGACGCGGTGGACGCCAACCCCTTCTTCAGCCCCGATCCGGAGCGGGTCCCCGATCTCGAAGCCGCCATAGACGCCGTTCGCAAAGAAGGCGACTCGCTGGGGGCAAAGGTCTACGTGGAGGCCCTGGGGGTGCCTGCCGGCCTGGGCGAGCCGGTATTCGACCGTCTGGAGGCCGACTGGGCCAAGGCCCTGATGGGCATCAACGCCGTCAAGGGCGTGGCGGTGGGGGCCGGGTTCGAGGCGGTCACCCAGCGCGGCTCCGAGCACGGCGACGAGATGGATGCCTCCGGATTCCTGTCCAACCACGCTGGCGGGGTGCTGGGGGGCATCGCCACCGGCCAGCCGCTGACGGCCCGGATCGCGGTCAAGCCCACCTCGAGCATCCTGATCCCCCGGCGCAGCCTCGACGTCCACGGCAACGAGGTGGAGGTGGTGACCAAGGGCCGCCACGACCCCTGCGTCGGGATCCGGGCGGTGCCCATCGCCGAGGCCATGACCGCCCTGGTGGTCATGGACCACTTCCTGCGCGATCGAGCTCAGAACGGCGAGCGCGGGCCGGCCTGGACGGAGGGCGAGTGACCATCCAGGCGGGGGCCATGCAAACGGTCCTTCTGACCACGGAGATCACGGAGGACACGGAGACGGCCAAGGCCGGCCGCTGGGTGGTCGGAGCTTCGGCCATGTGACGTGCCCATCAGCCCGGACCTACCCCGTACTCGTGGTCCGCTCGTCTCTCTCGGTGATCTCCGTGATTAAACCAACCGCCGAAATCCAACTCGTGACCGAAGGAGTCCCTGGTGGACGCCGAACCGGCCCCCGCCCCGGCCGGGCTGAGCCGCGGCCTGGCGGCCCGCTACGGCGGGTTCTATTTCGTCTATTTCGCCACCCTGGGGGGGATCCTGCCTTATTGGAGCCTCTACCTGCAGTCGCTGGGCATGGCGGCGGTCCAGATCGGAATCCTGGTGGGGGCTATCCAGATCACCAAGATCTTCGCCCCCAACGTCTGGGGACCGCTGGCCGATCGGACGGGACGCCGGATGCCGGTGGCCCGTGTCACCGCCCTGGCCACCTTGGGGGCCTTCCTGCCCCTGTATGTCTTCGATTCCTTCTGGCTCATGCTCCCCGTGGTGGCCCTGTTCGCCTTCTTCCATGCCGGGCCCCTGCCGCTGGTGGAGGGGGCGGTCTGGGATGTGGTTCGGCGCCACGGCGCCCATTACGGTCGGCTGCGGCTATGGGGCTCCCTGGGCTTCATCGCCACTGCGGTGGGGCTTGGGCCTGTGCTGGACCGGCTGGGGCTGGTCCATCTCCTGGATTTCCTGAGCGCCCTTTTCCTGGGCATCCTGCTGCTGACCCTGGTGCTGCCGGAGCCAGCCCCGGAGGGCCCCGGGGAGCGGGGCGGCTCCCTCCTGGCCACCCTGCGTCGGCGGCCCGTATGGGGCTTCTTTGCCACCACTTTCCTGATGCAGGCGAGTCACGGGGCCTATTACGGGTTCTTCTCCATACTGCTGGCCGAGCACGGTTTCTCGGGTCTGGCCATCGGGCTGCTCTGGGGCCTGGGGGTACTGGCAGAGGTGGCTGTCTTTCTCTACACCGACCAATTGGTGCATCGGGTGGGGGTTCGGGCCATGCTGGCGGGCAGCCTGCTCCTCGCCGTGCTGCGCTGGTGGATGATCGGCGCCACGGATCTTCTGGCCTGGCTGCTCCTGGCCCAAACCCTGCACGCGGCCACCTTCGCCACCTTCCATGCCGCCGCCGCCCGCCACACCCACGATCTGTTCCCGGGAAGCCAGCGCTCTTCGGGCTTCGCCCTGTATTCCAGCCTGGCCTTCGGCTTTGGCGGAGGAGTGGGCACCCTGGTCTCTGGAGCGCTGTGGGACGGCCTCGGGGGGGCGGCCACGTTCTGGGTGGCCAGCGGGATCGCGGCGCTGGGGCTTGCGGTGATGCGGGTGACGGGAGTAGCGCGTCCCCCCGTACCGGGGTCTTTCCGGTCGGCCGGCTCCGGGAAGTGAGGGGCTGGGCCCGGCGGCCTACCCGTCCAGGCCCCGGTTCTCCAGGAGCTGGCTCACCAAGGCCTGGGTATCGTCGGGCTCGTCAATCTTCTCGGCAGGAGTCCAGGAGTAGTCGGGCTCCAATCGATAAGAGCCGCGGAAGGTGTCGGGGGGATTTCCCTTCCAGTCTTCCGGGGAGAGCATAGAGAAATAGAGAGAGCCGTCGGCCTTTTCATAGAGGTGATAGATCTTGCCGGGATGGCGCTGGAAATTGCATTTGGCCTGGTGCAGCTCCATATCCTGCTGGGCGCTGCTCAGGATCTCCTCGGCCTCTGCCTGAAGAGCCTTGATCTGGTCAGCGATCACTTTCAGCTTGCCACTGACCCGGGTATTGACCATCTGGTCGGCCTTCTCGATCTCCTGGGCGCGGTCAACAAGGTTGAAGGCCGGCGCCCCCCTTTCCACCGGATACGGCGAGGAATGATCGGGGCCTTCGTGGATCTGTCCCTTGTCCTCGGGCTCAACCTTTTCGGTATGTTGGACGTTTTTTTCGTCTTCAGGCATTTGATCCTCGGTGGCTCCCGAATTACATTTGTCAGCGTAGCTTTTCGCGCGAGCGCGGTTCAACCTTGGTCGGTGCCCGGATAGCCCGGGTCCCCCTATCTGGCCCTAACTAGGAGCCGACTGTATGGAAGAGCGGTCCCGCCGGAGCCGGCGGAAGAGCCTCCCCTTTTGGCCTTTGACAATCCTTCTCGGTGCCATTCTCGCGCCGGCGGCTCATGGTCAGTCCATGGCCATGGCGGCGAAAGGCCAGAAGATCTTCTTTAAGGTCTGTGTCCAGTGCCATACCCTGCAGGAAAAAAGCCAGCCTTCCGGGCCGGGACTTGCCGGGGTGATGGAGCGAGTCCCCTCCGAGGCCTGGCTGATGGAGTGGCTTCGGGACCCGGAGGCCATGGTCAAGGATGGCGATTCCTATGCCAAGGATATTGCCGACGATTATTCCCTTGATATGCCCAAGCTTCCGGTAATGCAGAAGGAGCTGAACCGCAAGGCGGTCATCACCTTCCTCAAGCAGATCCGCGAGGAGCCGATGGAGTAGGCCACGGTCCGGCGCCTCAGGAGCTTAACCGGGCCCGTGCCCCAGGCACTGGCCCACCGTTACGGCCTGCCCAGGGCCCAGGTCATCCTGCCACCGTATCCGGCCGGGTCCGAACAGCACGATGACCGTGGATCCCAGGTTGAACCGGCCCAGCTCTGCCCCTTTGTCCAGCCGAACGGCTCCCGTTCCGCTCTCCGGATAGCTCCACCGCCGGATCCGGCGGCCTCGTGGCGGGGTTACCGTTCCGGACCAGGCGGTGGCGATGGTAGCCACCAGCATGGCGCCGACCAGCACAACCGCCATTGGCCCGGCGGCCGTATTGAAGTGAAGGATCACTCGCTCGTTGCGGGTGAACAGGCCGGGAATGTGGGCAGTGGTGGCCGGGCCGACGCTGAAGGCCCTTCCCGGTACGTGTGCCATTGCCCGCAGGCTTCCGGCCACCGGCATGTGGACCCGATGGTAGTCCCGAGGGGCCAGGTAGACCGTTAGGGCCTGCCCGTTGTAAAAGGGTTCAGCCTCTCGGGCGAATCCCCCGAGCAGGGCGGTGGGGTCGTGGTCGCTTCCCTTGGCCCGGATGGCGGCTCCCGGGGGCAGCGTCCCGACCTGGCTCAGGGTGCCGTCGACGGGGCAGGCCACTCCCGAAGGCTCCGGGCAGACGGGGCGTGTCCCCTCACGCAGCGGACGGGTGAAGAAATCCTGGAAGGTCGGATAGGCCGCGAGGTCGGGCTCGGCGGCCTCGGTCAGGTCCACTCCGTATCGCCGCACGAACCACCGGATCAACGGCCCCCGAATCCAGGGTCGGGTCTGTCCGGTGACCCAGCCGGTCAGCCGAGAGAGAAGATGATGAGGAAGCGGGTACTGGGACCAGGCGGCCAGACGTCGGACGAGGTGGGACATGGAGTATAGGGGGGTGGCGGAATCGGGGGCAAGGATACCGGGAATCAGACATCCGCGATAGGCGCATCGGAAGCCGATTGGACCTGCACCCATGGCCGGGCATGGGTCGAAAGAACGGGTCCTCGGCCTGGCGGGTATGGAAGGATCGATACAGGGCATACTGCCAGGGTCAGCCAAGGGAGCGGTTATGGCGGTATCGGGAAAGGAGCTGCGCGAGGCCCGGGAGGCGGCGGAGAACCTCCTGGAGGAGATGGGCCTGGAAGCCTATCTGTTCGAGGTGGAGCCCCGGGAGGGGGACTGGGAGGTTCGGGTGGAGTGCGCGTNNGACCGCTGTCCTTCCGGTGGCCAAGGAGCGTCTGCTGGCGGCCTCCCGGGAGCCGCGGGCTCGGGAGGCCTTGCTCGAGGAATGGGGAGGTGAGCTGGCCGACTGCCGCCGGGGACCGGCATAGCGGATTTCCGCCCCTACGGGTCGATGGCGCCGCGCCGCGAGGCGCGTAACGGCGGTTACAGGACCGGGAGAAAGGGATTATGCTGAGGGAAATGGGCGGGCGATCGAAGCGGATTGGCCCATGGGACGCCACTATCTCGACCAGCTCTTCTCCCCTGACTCCGTGGCCGTGGTGGGGGCCAGTGAGAACCCGGCCTCTGTAGCTGGAAAGGTCTTCCGGAACCTGCGGGAGGCGGGCTTTCCCGGGGCCCTCTATTACTACTTTGTTAGTTAAGGCCCAGCACGGGCCTTGAGGACCTCGGTAATGATCTGCTCAAACAAGGCTGTCAGGACAAGGCGTCTCAGGGCGGCGTTGCTCTTCCGGCCCGCTGGGGGGAAAACCCCCGGGGTCCGGGGACTCGCTCCCCGAAGTGGCGTCCTTCGGTGGCGGTCGTTCCGTGCTTGGCCCCAGGGCCCGCTGCATGGCCAGGTAGCTGTGGGCCAGCATGACCAGGGCCACGTGGCGATGCAGCCCAGGCCACNNCCCTTGGCGTCCTGGTAGAAGCGCTCGATGGCCCAGCGCACGTGGATCAGGGCCACCAGCTCGGCCAGGGGCATCGCGTCCAGTCCCCAGGCGAAGTAATACTTGGTGTCGCCCGCATGACCTGGCCGTGGCCGCTCGCCGACCAGCCAGCCCCGGCTGGGCCGATGCGCGCCCCGGGAGCCGCTGCGGTAGACGGGGCGCACCGCGAACTCTTTGACCAGTGCCCTCTGCGTGCCTTGGCGCCAGGCCACCTCTTGCCAGGCCGATTCCGGCAGCTCACCGATCAGGGCTTCGGCCGTCGCCTTGGGCACCCGGTCGGCCAACGTGCTCGCCTTGCGGGGGCGACCCACCCCCTGGTAGGGCGGCGGCTCGGGGTCACCGGGATCCGATTCCACGGCGCCGGCGTCCCGGAAGGGGACCTGCTTGCCCACGGCCACGGCATAGGGCTGGTCCCGGGCCTCCAGGCCCTCCAGAAACGGCGCCTGATCGCCGTAGCCGGCGTCGGCCACCACGGCCCCCACCGTCAGGCTGGCCGCCCGGGCCTCGTCGAACAGGGCCAGGGCGATCTCGCCCTTGGTCCGGAAGGGCACCGATTCCGGCACCTGGGCCCTGCCCCGCCGGGTCGGATCCTCGGCCCAGTCCCGCGGCAGATACAGCCGGGCGTTCACTGGCCAGTCGAAGGCCCGGTCGACGTAATGGGCCGTCACCAGGACCTGGCAGTTATCCACTCGGCCCAAGGTGCCCGAATACTGCCGGCCCACGCCCACGGAGGCATCGCCCTTTTTGGGCAGGCCCGTGTCGTCGAAGATCAGCGCGCCCTGCCCGGCACGGGCATGCCGGCACAGGTGCTGGATCCGGAGCCGGTCCATGGCCGCGGCGTCCCAGCGCGTCCGCGTCAGCAGCTCCTGGAGCCGCTGCCCGTTCGTCCCGGGCAAGGCCTCCCCCATCGCCGAGGCCGTCTTGTGGGGGATATTCGCCAAAAGCCCCGTGGTGTAGCGCTCCAAGGTATGGCAGCTCTCCGATCGCTTGAGAAGCCGACCAAAGGGCGCCAAAAACGCCTCCAGATCCGGCAAAGGCTCTTCGCCCGCTTGCGGTATGCCCATCGCACCCCTCCTGATGGTCCAGGATACGAGGGACAACATGCCGGACAAGGCCGGATCTGGCAGCAACTAACAAAGTAGTACTACCAGGGTGATGAAAAACCCTTTTCATCACCCTGGTAGAAGCGGAACCGGCAGGTTCCGCTTGTCTCAGAAAAAATACANNAGGCCTTTTCTCATTTCACCTGACCACTCCAGGAGTGGTCAGGTGAAAGCAGGCCGTTGAAAAGGGTTTTTCAACGGCCTGCTAACGCTGCAGGGCCCCGGTCCTCTTTTTACAGCCCCCCGAACTGCAGGTGCTCTGCGACCCCGTCAAGCCCGGCCTGGGCGCAATGGGCATCGATGTCCCCGCCGGGGGCCCCGCTCACGGCGATGGCTCCCACCTGCGACCCTTGCACCTCGATCGGAAGGGCGCCGGCGAGGGTGAGCACCTGGTCAAGGTGGTTGAGGGTACCGGCGATGCCGCTGCGGCTTTCCGCCAGGCCGGCGCTGGAGGTGCCCGCCAGGACCACGGCTCCGGCCTTCTCCCGGGCGATCTCCATGGTCATCCGCGGGGCATAGACGTCCCGCAAAAGCACCTGGGTGTCCCCGCTGCGATCCACCACCACGGCCGTTACCTGGTATCCCCGCTGCCGACAGTCCTGAACGGCTCCTTCCGCGATATCCAGCGCCAATCCCATCGAGATCCGCTTCACCGTTACCACGTCGGCCTGCTCGCTGGCGCGGAGCGGTCCCGCCACGGAAAGGGTGGCGGTCGCGAGCAGGAAGGCAGCGAAACAACGGGTAATCGGGGTGCGCATGGATCGCTCCCTGCGGTTACGGTTGAAAATCCCTCCCCCCTTGCCAACAATCGGAAAGGATAAGGCCGAGTAAAAGAGTATGAATTCGGCCCGCTCCGGCGGGGCCGGAAACCGGAGGAGGTAGCCATGGCTACGGTAACCTTACAGGGGCAGCCCCTGAATACCAACGGCGATCTCCCCGAGGTGGGAGCGCAGGCCCCGGACTTCCGCCTAGTGGACCAGGAGCTGGTCGACCGCTCCCTGGGGGATTTCGCCAGCAAAAAGAGGCTGCTGAACATCGTGCCCAGTCTGGACACGCCAGTCTGCGCCGAATCCACCCGGCGGTTCAACGAGCTGGCCGAATCCGACGCCGAGGCGGCAGTACTGATCGTCTCGGCGGATCTCCCCTTCGCCCAGCAGCGGTTCTGCGGCAGCGAGGGCCTTGATGGCGTGATCCCCTTGTCCATGATGCGGGACAAGTCCTTTGCTCGCGACTACGGGGTTCTTCTGGAGAGCGGGCCTCTTGCCGGGCTGACGGCACGGGCGGTTGTGGCTCTGGACGGTGACGACCGGATCGCCTATACCCAGCTGGTGCCCGAGATTGGCGACGAGCCGGATTACGAGGCGGCCCTGCAGGCGGTGCGCTCGGCCTGAAGGAGCGGCCGGCTATCTCTCCGGAACCGGCAAGGGAGAGGTGCATGACGGCGGAGCCGACCTCCGGGATCGATCTCGCTAAGGCCAGGCTCGATCCGGGCTCGGTGTTCCGGGGGCCCGAAGAGGTTGTGGGATCCCACGAGCTGGCCCGGGAGGAGAAGCTGGACCTCCTGCGGCGCTGGGAGTACGACGCCCGGGAGCTTGCCGTGGCTGAGGACGAGGGCATGGGCGGGGGAGAGGCGACCCTGCTCGACCGGATCGAGGCCGCCCTGAACGCCCTGCTCGGGAGGAGCGCCTGTGCGGATCCGACCGACCCGGACGCCGACCGGACGGGACCCGCCTGAGCGCGGACTCCTCGACCCCGTGGGCGTCGGCGCCGGTCTCAGGGGACTCCGTCCACCTTCAAAGGGCGGCCTCGGGGTGCCAGCTCCGCCGGCAGCCGGAAGCGGCAACGGTCCCCCGGGCCGATGCCGCGGGCCCGGAACCAGCCGCGGGGCATCTCCAGGGCAAACCGGGCCGGACCGCGGGAGGAGTAACGGGGCTCCCGGCGCATGGGGCGCATGGGCTCGATGTTGAGGATCCGGCCGGCTTCGCTTAGAAAGGCCACCGACAGCGGGATCCGGGTGCCTTTCATCCAGAACCAGCGCCGGCCCTCCTCCGGCCAGACGAAAAGCATGCCGTGATCCGGAGGCAAACGGGAGCGGCCCATCAGCCCTTGCCGCCTGGAAGAGGGCTCGGCGGCTACCTCGGCGACCACCTCCCGGCCGGCCACCTCCACCCTTACTGTCGGCAGGCGGGTGCTTTCCTGCACCGGGACCGGACTGTTGCGGAAGGCTGAGCCGCGGGGGTCGTCAAGGTCGAACTGGATCAGCCTGCCCATGTGCTCTTCCCGGATGGCCCGGAGCAAGGGATGGCCGGGCCGGACCTCCGTTCCCCGGAGGCCCGCCATGAACTTCGGACCGGTCTGCCGGTCAGGACCGGCGGGATCCGCCTGTGAAAGGCAGGCAGGCCCGAGCGTGATCAGAAAAGCCGGCAGCAGGACGGACGCTTTGGGCATGGGAGCTCCCGAGATAGAGCCCTATTGTAGCGGGAGATTTCGTTCTGTCAGGTATTCGGCAGGCCAAAGCGGGAGTGCTCTCGTTATGAAGCCTCTCCTTGCTCGGGAGCGATGGCTCTCGCTTTGGGCTTGTTCTTTCCGAAAAATGCTGCTTATATTTCCTTACACGCTCTCTGGTTTTCCCCTGGTCAGGATGGGGGAATGCCCTATAAGCTCTTCGCTGCCAAGGCCCTTCCGGTCAGGGCCTGGCGTAGCCCGGACTGACCCTGCTTTGGGGGCATTCGGGTGAGTGCGAGGCCGGTGGAACGTCCGGAAAGGGGGTAATAGGGGGAGCCAATGTGGAGCCGAACCTTTTTCCCGCAGGGACTTTTTCTCCTGCTCGGTGGACTCGCCTGGCTGGCCTCCCCGCAGCCGGTGCGAGCCTTCTCCGCCAGGCCCGAGGATCCCGGACAGGCCGAGATCGTTGACCTCCTGCTGAAAACCGACTTTTCCAAGCAGTGTGACATCAGCACCTATCCCCTCAAGAAGAACCTGTCCTACCTGTTCGACAACAAGTACATCGGCCTGGAGTTCAAGTCCTGGGAGGTCCAGACCCTGAGTGGACAAACCTATCAGGTCCAGCTCCGCTACGTGGACGGGGATGCCGGTCCCACCCAGGCCCAGTGGAAGGTGGACATGGAGGCGAAGAAGGCCCGGTTCGGGGACGAGAACGCCGAGGTCCTGAGCTGCATGACAGGCTATCTTTAGAACCGTTTACACTCCGGGGGCCTTCCGGGATGGTAGGGGCGCTGGAAACGGCGATGGCCTACCCCGAACCGGAGGTGGCGGATGACCGATGCACAGAAGTGGCTGGCCCTGGCCTTGGTCGCTGTCGGCGGCTGGCTGCTCTACCTCCTCGCGCCGATCCTTACCCCCTTCATGGTAGCCGGCCTTTTGGCCTATCTGGCCGACCCCCTGGTGGATCAGATGGAGAACCGGGGACTTCCGCGCACCGGGGCGGTGGTGGTCGTCTTCTCCGGACTGGTTGCCCTGCTGCTGATGCTGGCCCTGTTGCTCATCCCCGTTCTCGACCATCAGATCCGGGCGCTGGTAGGCCAGGTCCCGGTCTATATCGATTGGATCTCCCGGGCCCTGGTCCCCGTGGTGGCCGAGCATCTGGATCTCGAGCCGGACGGCTCCGTGCTTGAAGCTCTGAAGGATTCCGTCCGGGAGCATTGGCAACAGGCGGGGGGCATCACCGCCGGGGTGGTCTCCTCGGTCACCCGCTCCGGCCTGGCGCTGGCCGGCTGGGTGGCCAACCTGGCGCTGATGCCGGTGGTGACCTTCTACCTGCTGCGGGACTGGGATCGGCTGGTGGAAGGTATTCGTGAGCTCCTGCCCCGGTCCCGCGAGGACACGGTGGTGGCCCTGGCCCGGGAGTCGGACGAGGTGCTGGCCGGCTTCCTGCGGGGGCAGTTCCTGGTCATGCTGGCCCTGGGTCTGGTGTACGCCACCGGCCTGTGGCTCGCGGGACTGGATCTGGCCTTCCTGATCGGGCTGATCGCCGGGCTGGTGAGCTTCGTGCCCTACCTGGGCTTCATCCTGGGGGTGGTCCTGGCGGGGGTGGCTGTGGTGGTTCAGACCGGCGAGGCATTCTCCCTTCTGCCGGTGGTGGGGGTCTTCCTGGCTGGGCAGATCCTGGAGAGCGTCGTGCTCACCCCCTGGCTGGTGGGAGACCGCATCGGGCTGCACCCGGTGGCGGTGATCTTCGCGGTCCTGGCGGGGGGGCAGCTCTTCGGGTTTCTGGGGGTCCTGCTGGCCCTGCCTGCGGCTGCGGTGCTGGCGGTGCTGGTCCGCCACGCCCACCACCGCTACCTGGAGAGCCACCTGTACCGGCGCACCGGCCCCGAGAGGGCCCCGCAGACCGGCCCGGCCGATGGCGGCTGAGGGCTCCGACGGGGCCGCGGCGGTCCCGGGCCTGTTCGTGGGGCTGGATGTGGGGACCTCCGGGGTGCGGGCCTGTGCCCTGGACGCCGGCGGCAGGCTGCGGGCCGAGGCCGGGCGGAGCCTGCCCCCCGGCCGCCGGGCGGGACCCGTCCACGAGCAGGACCCCGAGGACTGGTGGCGGGGTCTGCTGGCCGCCCTCGGGGACCTGGCGGACCGCCTGGGGGATCCCGCCCCCGTCGCGGCTCTAGCGGTGGACTCCACCTCGGGCTCCCTGGTGCTGGCCGACTCCCGGGGCGCCCCCCTGGGCCCGGCGCTCATGTACGACGACCGGCGGAGCCGCGACGGCGCCGAGGCCGTCGCCCTGGCGGCCCCCCCCGAAAGCGGCGCGCATGGCCCCGCCAGCGGCCTGGCCAAGCTCCTGCATCTGCGGGCCCGCGGCGGGGCGCAGGGGGCCTCCTACGCCCTGCATGCGGCGGACTGGCTGGCGGGGCGGCTCACCGGCCGCTTCGGTGTAAGCGACGAGAACAACGCCCTCAAGCTGGGCTACGACCCGGTGCGCCGGCGCTGGCCGGAGTGGGTGACGGGTCTGGCTCCCGCCGAGCTGCTGCCGGCGGTGGTGGCCCCCGGTGAGGCGATCGGCCCCCTGGCGCCGGAGTGGGCGCGGGCCACCGGNNGTCCGGGCCGGCACCACCGACAGTGTCGCGGGCTTCCTCGCTACCGGCGCCGAAACCCTCGGAGAAGCGGTGACCTCCCTGGGCTCCACCCTGGCGCTCAAGGTGCTCAGCCCCTCGCCGGTGTTCGCTCCCCGCTTCGGGGTCTACAGCCACCGCCTGGGGGATCGCTGGNNCTTCCCCTGCCTCGGCCCGGGGAGCGCTTCCCGGAGGCCGACCCGGACCTGGCCCCGCGCTTGGAGCCCCGGCCCGGGGACCGGGCGCGGTTCCTGCAGGGGCTGCTGGAAGGCATCGCCCGCGTCGAGGAGCGCGGCTACCGGCGCCTGGCCGAGCTGGGAGCGCCGTATCCGGTGTCGGTGCGCACGGTTGGGGGCGGGGGGGACAACCCGGCCTGGACCCGGATCCGGCAACGCCTGCTGGGGGTCCCCATGCCCGAGTCGCGGTTCCCGGAGGTGGCCTGCGGCACGGCCCGGCTGGCCATGGGAGCCCCCGGGAAAGCCTCGGGCTAGTCCCCCGCGCAGCCGGGGGGTCCGGACCAGGGGCAGCGGGCAGGCTGGGTGGTCTGGCACCCCCGGGAGCTTTTCCCCCTTACCGGCCCAGGACTCCGCAGCGCTCCCGCAGGAAGGCGTCCATGGCCGCCAGGGCCGCGTCCAGGTTGTCCCCGGCTGTTCGCCCCGAAGCCTTGCGGGGGGCGAGGTGGTGGTCGCCGTCCTCCGCCCAGTGGAGCCGGATGGCGGAGGACAGCTCGTAGCCCGCCACCTCCTCCCGGGTACCGAAAGGATCCCGTGCTCCCTGCAGGATGAGGGTGGGGCAGGCGAGGCTCCCCAGGTGCCCGGTCCGGGCCTTCTCGGGCTTGCCCGGGGGATGGAAGGGATAGCCCAGGCAGATCAGCCCCGCCACTTTGGCCTCGTCGGCGACCAGGCTGGCCATGCGGCCGCCCATGGACTTGCCTCCGATGACCAGGCCCACCGGGCCCAGCGCCCGGATCACTTCCCGCCACGCCTCCAGCAGCCGCCCCTGGGGATCGGGCGGGCGCTTGGTGCCGTCTATCCGGCGCCGGGCCATGTACGGGAATTCGAACCGGATCACCCGCCAGCCCCGCTGGGCCAGGCCGCCGGCGACGTCCTCCATGAAGGGACTGTCCATGGGGAGTCCGGCACCGTGCGCCAAAACCAACTGCAGCGGGGTGCCTTCGGGACCGTCTATCAGCAGGTCCATCGGTCAGCCCCCGATGTGTGACATCTCCACCTTGGGAGGACGATCGGCGGTCTCGGCGGTGCGCAGCTGCGAGTAGCGGTCGCCACGGCGCTCCCAGGTCCCCTTGAGGAAGGCGGCAACTTCGGCGTCGTCCGCCCCGCTTCGCAGCAGCCGGCGGCAGTCGTGGCCCTCGCTGCCGAACAGGCAGGTGTAGAGCTCGCCCTTGGCGGAGAGACGGGCCCGGGTGCACGTTCCGCAGAAGGGCTCCGTCACGGAGGTGACGATCCCGATCTCGCCGGAGCCGTCGGTGTAGCGGTACCGGCTGGCGACCTCGCCGGTGTAGTTGGGATCCAGGGGCTGGATGGGCCATTCGGCAGCGATGGTGTCCCTTATCTCGGCCGCGGTGACCACGTCATCCATGCGCCAGCCGTTGCTGTTGCCCACATCCATGTACTCGATGAAGCGCAGGATGTGGCCGCTGCCCCGGAAGTAGCGTGCCAGGGGCAGGATCTGGCCCTCGTTGAGGCCGCGCTTGATCACCGAGTTGACCTTGACCGGCCGCAGACCGGCGGCGGCCGCCGCCTCGATCCCTTCCAGGACCCGGGCCACCGGGAAATCCGCGTCGTTGATCCGCCGGAATAGGGCGTCGTCCATGGCGTCCAGGCTGACGGTGACGCGGTCCAGGCCCGCCGCGCGCAGGGTCTCGGCCTTGCCGGCGAGCAGGGCGGCGTTGGTGGTCAGCGTGATGTCCCCGATGCCGGCGACATCCGCCAGCATCCCGATCAGCCGCTCCAGCTTGGCCCGTACCAGGGGCTCCCCGCCGGTGACCCGCACCTTGGTGACGCCCTGGTCGGCGAAGACCCGGGTCAGCCGGGCGATCTCCTCGAAGGTCAGGATCTCGTCGCGGGGGAGGAAGGCGTGCTCGGAGCCGAACAGCTCCTTGGGCATGCAGTAGGCGCACCGGAAGTTGCAGCGGTCGGTGACCGAGATGCGCAGGTCGCGGACCGGCCGGTCCAGGGAGTCGCGCAGGTCCATGGTCGCGGTTCCGGGTGAAGGTTATCGGGCAGGGGCGGCTGGCTCCCGGGGGAAGCCTGACCCACTGGCATTCGCACTTGGCTACAAGCTATTCCAGCCGGGCGGCTGGGTCAAACCCACCGCCGGGGAGCCGGCTCAAGACCCTACATCGGTGTCGGCAATTGTCGCCGCTTCCCACGGGTGGTATGGGTGAAAAGAAGGCGGGGCAGGGTTTCCCGTTTGGGGAAGGCAACCGGAGGATTGCTTTCGCTCGGGGACCTGTCCTCGTCCAAGGAGGTCAAGCCATGAACAGGATTGGAGCGCTGGTGCTCCCGGCGGCTTTGCTCCCGGTCCTTCCGGCCGCGACCGAGGCAGCCCATCAGGGGGCCGAGGTCGAGGCCGAGGCCCTTCCCGAAAAGATCGAGCTAATAAAGGGACGGGCCGGAGCCCGGCTGCTCGGTCACCCCGTGCAATCCCCCCCAGGGACCGTCCTCGGCAAGCTTGCGGACTTCGGGATCGAGGCCGGAACCAACCGGGTCTTCGCCGTGATCTCGCTGGGCGGGATCATGGGCGGGGGCGCTCGGCGGGTGGCGGTGCCCTTCGATGCCCTGGACCTCGGTCACTCGGGCTATGTGGTCTACCAGGGCGATGTGGCGGATCTCAAGGCCCGGCCCAGCTTCCGGCCGACAAGGGAAAGTCCGTGACCGGCCGATCGGGGTGTCCGTGAGCGGCAACACGGGACCCTTGGGGCCCAGGCGCGCGTATTCTCGAGCCCCCCTGGAGAAATGGAGACCTGGTCGTCGTTGTCCCACGACAGGACCCGCCCTCCCTACAGCCTAGGCGACAGGGAAACCCTCGGTGCCGATGGCACTTAAAGGTTTGGCACGGGCCTTGCCCTGATTGAGATCTTCCTCCTTTTTTCTGCCACCTCCAAGGAGGATCATCCTCATGTGGCGCACCCTCCTGTTACCGGACCTTTCGGGATTTACCCGCTTCCGCATCCTGGTTGCGGCGGGTTTCTCCGGGTTTTTCCTGTTCGTTGCGGTGACCATCGGGGGGCTGGCGGTCTTCGAGCTGGTGCGGAGCCTGTATCAGTTCCTGGTCGCCGCCTTCCAGGGCGGGGAGATGATCACGGGGTTCATGGGAGGGGGAAAGAGCGGAGGCGAGGAGTTCATCGCCGGCATCATCAAGGGGATCAATACGGCCATCATCGCGGTGGCAGCGTTCGAGCTCGGCATGGGGATCGGCAAGGAGTACGGCACCCCGGAAAGCGAGGGCAACCTCTACCGGGTGGCTCGTCGGACCATCACCCGCTTCGTGGGTCTGGTCTGCATCGCCCTGGTGCTCGAGGCCCTGATCATGGTGATCAAGTACAGCCAGCTGGAGCTGGCGGGCAACCTGGGCTATCCGGTGGCCATCCTGGGCGGCGCGAGCGCCCTGCTCTTGGCGCTGGGGGGCTTTCTGGCCCTGACCCGGCGCGATGGCAGCCCCCAGCCGGGTACCGAGACGGCCGGTGGGGAAGGGGGACCCGGCCCGGATGCTGTCCTGCAGAGCCTGCGCAAGGACTCGGAAGGGCCTAGAAGTAGCGCCGCATCTGGCTGATCACCACCCCCTGGATGGTCACCCGCTCCGGAAGGTAGCGCTGGGGTGCGTGGACGGCGTTGGCCGGGTGGAGGACGATCTCCCCGGGCCGCTGCTCGATTCGCTTCAGGGTGGCCTCCTCCCCGTCGATCAGGGCCACCACCAGCTCGCCGTTGTCCGCGGTGGCGCGCTCCTCCACCACCACCCAGTCGCCATCGTGGATGCCCTCCTCGATCATGGAGTCCCCCTCCACCTGAAGCACGTAGCAGGGCCGGTCCCGGTGGAGCTGGGGGGGGACCGCGAAGGTCTCCGGCTGGGGCAGGGCCTCGATGGGCCGCCCGGCGGCGATCCGGCCGAGCAGGGGCAGCTCCTCGGCCTCCGCCGTCTCGTGCCCGGTTGCGCGGATCAGCCGGATCCCCCGCTTCTTGCCCTCCATGGGCGCTACCAGGCCGGCGTCCACCAAGGCCTGGATATGGCGGTGCAGGGATCCCCGGGAGGTCATTCCCAAGGCCCGCGCCAGCTCGTCCAGGGTGGGCGGGGGGTCGTCGGCGTGGGTCACCAGGTAGTCGTAGATCTCCCGCTGCCGGCGGGTTAGCGGCTCGTCCATGGCGGTCTCCTCTTCCCGGGAATGGGGCCAGTCTCTCACAAGAAGAACGTAAAGAGAACACCCTGCTTTTCCCCCGGCCCGATCCGCCCTATGGTGGACTGAGGGGCCGGGCAATTGGCCACCGGGCAATGAATGGTGCGCGATCTCTTCGTGGTGGGGATGGACGAGCCCAACCGGGCGAAGCTGATGGCACTGCCAGAGGCTCGGGAATGCCGGTTCCATCGTCTTCTGGATCCGGCGGACTTCCAGGACGCGGTCGGTTTTCCCATGAGTGAGCTGTTGGCCCGGGCCCGCGGGGAGCTCGGCCGGTTCTCCGGCACGGTGGACGGAGTCATCGGCTACATGGATTTCCCGGTTAGCACCATGCTGCCGGTCCTCTGCCGGGAGCGCGGCCTGCGCTCCCCCGACCTCGAGAGCGTCCTCAAGTGCGAGCACAAGTACTGGAGCCGTCTCGTCTGGAGCAGCGAGAGGTAGTCCCCGAGCACATCCCGCCCTTCCGGCTGGTGGATCCCTTCGCCCCTGATGCCCTGGAGCTCCTCGATCTCGGGTATCCCTTCTGGCTCAAGCCGGTGAAGTCCTTCGGCTCCCACCTGGGCTTCCGGGTCCGGGATCCGGGGGACTTCCGGGGGGCGCTGACGGCCATCCGGGCGGAGCTGCCCCGGCTGGCCGAGCCCTTCGATTACCTGCTGGGGCTGGCCGATCTGCCGCCGGAGGTGGCCGCTGCGGGTGGCTACCATTGCGTGGCGGAGGGTCTCATCGGAGGACGGCAGTGCACCCTGGAGGGGGCGGTTTTCGGGGGCGAGATCCGGATCCACGGTGTGGTGGATTCGGTGCGCTATCCCAACCGGTCCTCCTTTGCCCGTTACCAGCTCCCCTCGGGCCTGCCCCGCTCCGTCCGGGAGCGGATGGCGGGCGTGCTTGCCAGGCTCCTGGCCCGAGTCGGGCTGGATGATTCCGGCTTCAATGCTGAATTCTTCTGGGACCGGCCCCGGGACCGGATCTGGCTACTGGAGGTCAACACCCGAATCGCCCAGCACCACAGCGACCTCTTCGAGAAGGTAACAGGGGTTTCAAACCACCGGGTCCCCGTTCGGCTGGCCCTGGGCAAGGAGCCTTCCATGCCGCGCAAGGGAGGGCCCTTTCGCTGCGCGGCGGTGTTCTTCCTGCGGCGCTTCCGGGACGGAGTAGTCACTGCGGTGCCCGGCCAGGCCCGGATACGGGAGCTCGAGGCGGCCCATCCGGGCGCCGTCGTCAAGCTGCAGGTGGCCGCGGGCACGCGGCTGTCGGAGCTGCGAGAGCAGGACAGCTACAGCTACGTTTTGGCCATGGTCTACATGGGGGCGCAGAGTCAGCGGGAGCTGCTGGCGGGCTACCGCCGGGTGGTCCGGGGGCTGGAATTCCGGGTGGATGACGTCCCGGGAGAGGAGGGGCGGTGAGGAGGATCACCGAATTTCCCTGCAGGGTGCACGAGCGTGAGAATGTCTGGATCCCGCTGTCCGACGGCAGCCGGCTGGCTGCCCGCATCTGGCTGCCCGAGGGGGCGGAGCGGGAGCCGGTGCCCGCCATCCTGGAGTATATCCCCTACCGGAAGAACGACTTCGAGGCCTTCCAGGACTCCATCAGCCATCCCTACTTCGCCGGCCACGGCTATGCCGCCGTGCGGGTGGACCTGCGCGGCACCGGCGACTCGGACGGCGTGCTCACCGACGAGTACCTGCCCCAGGAGCTCGACGACGGGGTGGAGGTGATCCGGTGGCTGGCCCAGCAGCCCTGGTGCGACGGCGGCGTGGGCATGATCGGCATCTCCTGGGGCGGCTTCAACGGCCTGCAGATCGCCGCCCGCCGGCCGCCGGAGCTCCGGGCGGTGATCACCGTGTGCTCCACCGACGACCGTTACGCCGACGACGTCCACCACATGGGCGGGTGCCTGCTCGGGGACAACCTGTCCTGGGCCTCGGTGATGTTCGCCTACAACTCCCTGCCGCCCGATCCTCAGATTGTGGGCGAGGACCGCTGGCGGTCCCTGTGGCACCAGCGCCTGGCGGGCTCGGGGCTGTGGCTGGAGACGTGGCTGGCGCACCAGCGCCGCGACGACTACTGGAAGCACGGCTCGATCTGCGAGGACTACGCGGCGGTGCGGTGCCCGGTGCTCGCGGTCAGCGGCTGGGCGGACGGCTACTCCAACGCCGTCTTCCGGCTGCTGGCCAACCTCGAGGTGCCGCGCAAGGGGCTGATCGGGCCGTGGAGCCACAAGTACCCCCACCTGGGCATGCCGGGCCCGGCCATCGGCTTCCTGCAGGAGGCCCTGCGCTGGTGGGACCGGTGGCTCAAGGGGGCGGACACCGGGATCATGGACGAGCCCATGCTGCGGGTGTGGATGCAGAGCTCGGTGCCGCCCACCACCATGTACAAGCTCCGGCCCGGGCGCTGGGTGGGGGAGAAGGCCTGGCCCTCGCCCAATATCGAGCCGGTAAGTATGGCTCTGGCGCCGGGCCGCCTGGCGGCCCCCGGGGAGGAGGCCGACGGTCGCACCATGACCATCCGCTCGCCGCTGTCGGTGGGCCTGTTCGCGGGCAAGTGGTGCTCCTACACCGCCCCCCCGGACCTGCCCCACGACCAGCGCGAGGAGGACGGGGGAGCCCTGATCTTCGACAGCGAGCCCCTGGAGGAGGATCTGGAGATCCTCGGTCCACCGCAGGTGGAGCTGGACCTGGCCGCGGACAAGCCCGTGGCCATGGTGGCGGTGCGTCTGTCCGACGTGGCCCCCGACGACAAGGCCACCCGCGTCACCTACGGCCTGCTCAACCTCACCCACCGCGACAGCGACGAGACCCCGGAGCCGCTGGAGCCGGGCCGGCGCTACCGGGTGACCGTCCAGCTCAACGACGTGGCCCAGTCCTTTCCGGCCGGCCACCGGCTGCGGGTCTCGGTGTCCACCTCCTACTGGCCGCTGGCCTGGCCGCCGCCGGAG
>JABAHQ010002844.1_pt1 | contig 23800 bp, 25 predicted proteins | sample 7062091 | NCBI WGS metagenome assembly JABAHQ01 (sample SAMN14534359, study PRJNA622989) | marine sediment metagenome | biome: marine biome [ENVO:00000428]; feature: marine pelagic biome [ENVO:01000023]; material: deep marine sediment [ENVO:00002113] | place: India: Gulf of Kutch | collected...
CGCATCGGGGTGCGAGATGATGGCGAAGGTACGGCGCTTCGCGACTTCGGCGGCCTGAGTGGTCATCGGAATTAAGGAACCCGTCGACGAGTAGTCGGTCTGTCAAAAAAGGCGGCGATTATAGCGGCAAATGGATTTCCCTGCGGCCCGCACGGCAGCGGAAATCAGCCGTTTTGTGCAGTTTCCATGACGCTTTGTTTTGAATCGACAACAACTCGAAACGGATGCGCAATCGGGACGTTTTTTTGATTGATCTATGCCCCCCTTGGTCCTAAAGTTCGCGCCCGAACGTCCATGCTGGCAACGATCCATCCGGCTCAAGTACTGACGACGAGAGATCCACGTGATACTCGGCGACATGCCTTGGGAAGTAGGCGAACCAAAGTGGGGAAACTGATCAGGCGTTCTTGTCAGGGCTGACGCCCTTCACCCCTCATCCGACTTTTGTTTCCCGTTTTTGGAGTCCCACGCATGACGGTCAAGATCGAAGACTATTTCCCGCGCGCCACCTTCCAGAAGATGAAGGCCTTCGCCGACCAGCACGAAACCCCGTTCGTGGTGATCGACACCGAAACCATCAGCAAGGCCTACGACGACCTGCGCGCCGGTTTCGAATTCGCCAAGGTGTACTACGCCGTCAAGGCCAACCCAGCGGTGGAAATCATCGACCTGCTGCGTGACAAGGGCTCGAGCTTCGACATCGCCTCGATCTACGAGCTGGACAAGGTCATGTCACGCGGCGTCGGTCCGGAGCGCATCAGCTACGGCAACACCATCAAGAAATCCCGGGACATCCGCTACTTCTNNGGCCGACTGGCCGCTGTCCCGCAAGTTCGGCTGCCAGACCGACATGGCCATGGACCTGCTGATCCTTGCCCGCCAGCTGGGCCTGGAACCGTACGGCATTTCCTTCCACGTCGGCTCGCAGCAGCGCGACATCTCCGTCTGGGACGCCGCCATCGCCAAGGTCAAGGTGATCTTCGAGCGCCTGAAGGAAGAAGACGGCATCGAGCTGAAGATGATCAACATGGGCGGCGGCTTCCCGGCCAACTACATCACCCGCACCAACAGCCTGGAAACCTACGCCGAGGAGATCATCCGCTTCCTCAAGGAAGACTTCGGCGACGACCTGCCGGAAATCATCCTGGAGCCGGGCCGCTCGCTGATCGCCAATGCCGGCATCCTGGTGAGCGAAGTGGTGCTGGTGGCACGCAAGTCGCGCACCGCCGTGGAGCGCTGGGTGTACGTCGATGTGGGCAAGTTCAGCGGTCTGATCGAAACCATGGACGAGTCCATCAAGTTCCCGATCTACACCGAGAAGAAGGGTGAGGTGGAGGAAGTGGTGATCGCCGGCCCGACCTGCGACAGCGCGGACATCATGTACGAGAACTACAAGTACGGCCTGCCGCTGAATCTGGCCATCGGTGATCGCCTGTATTGGCTGTCCACCGGTGCCTACACCACCAGCTACAGCGCCGTCGAATTCAACGGCTTCCCGCCGCTGAAGGCCTACTACATCTAAGCCTTAGTCGCTGCTCGAACGCCCCGCCATGCGGGGCGTTTTCGTTTCCGCCTTTCGCTCACCGCGCCCCGGCGCGTAGCTCGTCGCGTCGTCGCGCGTAGGCCTCGACGATATCGGCGATCTGCGGCAATGCGGCGGCCCGCAGGCTGGCCAGCGCGGTCTCGATAAACCTGAGATGGCCGAGCCGCAAGGCGCGCTCCAGCCAGCCGCGGGCCTGCTCCCATTGGCCCTGTGCCAGCAATACGGCAGCGTGGCTGAACTGCCCGCGGAAGTCGCCGGCTTCGGCCGAGCGTGCATACCAGGCGTGTGCCGCGGTGACATCCCGGGCCACGCCGCAGCCGTCTTCGAGGCAGCGGCCGGTGAGGTTCATCGACTTGGCATGACCAAGCTCGGCAGCCTGACGATAGAGCCGGTAGGCGGTCGTGTGGTCCTTCACCACGCCACGTCCGGTGGCCAGCAGGTTGGCGAGGTTGTACATGCCCCAGTCCAGCCCCAGATCGGCCGCGCGGCGGTAGTAGTCGGCGGCGCGCTTCGTATCGGCTGTGCAACCCCAGCCGTGTTCGTGGCAGCGCCCGGCCATGTTGCAGGCCATGGCATGTCCGCGCTCGGCGGCGATGTCGAACCAGGTCAGGGCCAGCGTCGGATCGGTCTGGATGCCATAGCCTTCCAGCAGGATCTGACCGAGCAGTGCCTGGGCCTCGATTTCCCCGTTCGCCGCAGCCGCCAGTACCAATCGCGCGGCACGCTGCGGCTGTTCGGCGAGATCGCCCAGCTGGGTGGTGTCGAGTGTTTCCTCACGGCGCAGAAGATGCTGCATCAGACCTCGACCCAGCGCCGCAGCAGGTTGTGATAAGTGCCCGTCAGCTGCACCAGGGACGGGTGGTCTGGCACATCGGCAGTCAGCTGCTGAATGGCCTGATCCATCTCGTAAAGCAGCGTGCGCTGAGCGTCCTCGCGTACCAGGCTCTGAATCCAGAAGAACGAGGCCAGCCGTGCGCCGCGGGTTACCGGCTCGACCTTGTGCAGGCTGGTGCTGGGGTAGAGCACCATGTCGCCGGCAGCTAATTTGACCCGCTGGGTGCCGTAGGTGTCCTGGATGACCAGGTCCCCGCCGTCGTACTCGTCGGGGTCGCTGAAGAACAGCGTGGCGGACAGGTCGGTGCGCACGCGCTCGGCGCTGTTGCGCACCTGCCGCACGGCGTTGTCGATGTGATAGCCGAACTCGCCGCCGGCCGTATAGCAGTTGAACAGGGGTGGGAAGACCTTGCTCGGCAGCGCGGCGGACATGAACTGCGGATGTTGCCAGAGACGCTGCAGCATGGCTTCGGCGATCTCGCGGGCGAGCGGGTCGTCTTCGGCCAGCTGCAGGTTGTGTTTCGCCTTGGCCGACTGGTAGCCGGCCGTTACTCGACCGTCCTGCCAGGCAGCCTGTTCCAGCGCGACGCGGATACGGGCGGTTTCTTCGCGGGAAAACACATTGGCAATGCGTAGCAGCATGGGACACCGGCAGAAGGAAAAAGGTTGAACGATATTAGTTTGCATTTAGATGTTTCAGAATGCGACAGAATGTATCAGAATGCCATCCGCTAATAATAGAAATTCGCAGTTGCATTAACTCCTGAGGATCTGCATTCCATGTCGCTTCAGTCTCTCGAACTGGCCCAGCCACCACGCGTGTTGGCTTCGGCTATCGGTGTTGCCCTTACCGCTTTCTCCGCCCCCTCCATTGCCCAGTCCGTGCCGGACACCACTGCCGCCCGCGGCGATGCGCCGGTCGCGCTCGACGAATTGACCGTGATCGGCGAGCAGGAGCAAAGCTACAAAGCCGATACCTCCGCTTCGAAGAAGTACACCGCGCCGCTGCGCGAGACCCCAAAATCGGTCACCGTGATTACCGATCAGGTGATCCGCGACACCGGCTCGCTCACGCTGGTCGACGCGTTGCGTACCACCTCCGGCATTACCTTCGGTGCGGGTGAGGGCGGCAACCCGGCGGGTGACCGGCCGATCATTCGCGGCTTCAACGCCGAGAGCGACACCTTTATCGATGGCCTGCGTGATGTCGGCTCGCAAACCCGTGAGATCTTCAACGTCGAGCGCATCGAGGTGAGCAAGGGGCCGGGGTCGGCCTACACTGGCGCGGGCTCCACGGGTGGCAGCCTCAATCTGATCAGCAAGACCGCCAAGCAGCGCGACTTCGGCGACGCCAGCGTCACCCTCGGCTCGGACCAGACGCGCCGCTACACGCTGGACGTCAACCGCGTGCTCGGCGACAACGTCGCCGGGCGCTTGAACCTGATGAAGCACGAAGCCAACGTCGCCGGGCGCGATGGCGTTGACGTCAGCCGCTGGGGCGTGGCGCCGACCATCACCTTCGGCTTCGATACGCCGACCCGCGCGACGCTGTCGTACTACCACCTGGAAACCGACGACATGCCGGATTACGGCATTCCGCTGACGGTGGCCACGCCGAGCAATCCGCGCCGCGAGCCCGCCAAGGTCGATCGGGACAACTTCTATGGCCTGGAAAGTCGCGACTTCCGCGAAAGCACCACGGACGCCGGCACGGTCCGTTTGGAGCACGACCTGAACGAGAACCTGACCGTCTCCAACACTACGCGTATCGCCCGCACCACCCTGGACTACATCGTCACCAACCCGGACGACTCTCGTGGCAACGTGACCAATGGCCTGGTTTCGCGCTCTGCCAAGAGCCGCAACTCCAACACCCAGAGCTGGGTCAACCAGACCGACCTGACCGCACGGTTCGATACCGGCAGCATCGAGCACACCCTGGTAACGGGCGTCGAGATCAGCGATGTGGGGGTGCACAACCGACCCTACATAGTGACTCCGGGTACCAGCGGCAACACCTGTACGCCGGCGCACCTGGCGTCCGGTGACTGCACCAGCCTGTACAACCCGAGCCCCAAGGATGCCTGGACCGGCAGCATTGCGCGCAGCACGGCGACGACCGATACCGACACCGAAACGCTGGCGGCCTATGTATTCGATACGCTGAAGTTCAACGAGCAATGGTCGCTGAACATGGGCCTGCGCTACGACGACTACGAAACGGAGCAGAAGGCCGTCTCCACTGCCGGAGTGGTGACGCGGCCGGAGAACAAGAGCCACTTCTGGAACTACCAGTTGGGCCTGGTCTTCAATCCGCTGCCCAACGGCAGCCTCTATGCGGCCTGGTCGACCTCCAGCAACCCGTCCGGCGAGACCGGTGGAGAAGGCGCCGATGCACTCAGCGAGGGCAATCAGGTTCTCGATCCCGAGCGCAACCGTAACTACGAGATCGGCACCAAGTGGGACTTCCTCGATGAGCGTCTTGGCCTGACCGCCGCGCTGTTCCGCACCGAGAAGACCAACGCGCGGGTGACCAACGCCAGCGGTTTCCAGGAAAGCATCGGTGAAACCCGGGTCGATGGCCTGGAACTGGGCGCCACCGGTCAACTCACCCGCAACTGGCAGGTGTTCGCCAGCTACACCTACCTGGACGCCGAACTGGTCAAGTCGGGTGCCGCCAATATCGGCACGCGGACCAGCCCGATCTACGTCGACGGCCTGTATGACGGCAACGAGGTGCCCAGCACGCCGAAGCACAGCTTCAGCTTCTGGAACACCTACGACGTCACCCAGGACCTGACCATCGGTGGCGGCGCCACCTATGTCGGCTCCCGCTTCGGCGATGCGGCCAATAACATCGAGGTGCCTGAGTACTGGCGCTACGACGCCATGGCGGCCTATCGCGTGAACAAGAACCTGGACTTGCAGCTGAACGTGCAGAACCTGACCGACAAGCGCTACTTCGATCAGGTCTACGGCAGCCACTACGCCCATGTCGCAGCCGGTCGGACCGCATTGCTGAGCACCAATTTCCACTTCTGATCCGCAGGCGTGAAAGAACAAAGGCCGCTCTTCGAAGCGGCCTTTGTCGTAACCAGGCGTCAGTACAGGTCGCGGCGATAGCGTCCCTGGTCGCTCAACTGCTCCAGTCGCGCCTGGCCGAGCAGCCCCAGCAGTATCTGCTGCACCTCCTGGCCCATGCCCTCAAGGCTGCCGCAGACATAGATCGCCGCGCCCTGGGCGACCCAGCAGCGTAGTTCGTCGGCCACATCCCGCAGGACGTGCTGCACGTAGCGCTTGTCCGGCTGGTCGCGAGAGAACGCCAGGTCCAGCCGCTGCAGATGGCCGCTTTCACGCCACTGTGCCAATTCTTCGTGGAAGAGAAAGTCGTGGGCCGCGTTGCGCTCGCCGAACAGCAGCCAGTTGCGCGAGCCCGGATGTGCGGCACGTTCGCGCAGGTGCGCACGCAGTCCGCCAATGCCCGTGCCGTTGCCGATCAGGATGAGTGGTGTGGCGGCGTCCGGGCCGTGGAATGCAGGGTTGCTGCGGATGCGCAGATCGATCTCTTCGCCAATGGCCGCGTAGCGGCATAACCAGCCGGAACCGAGCCCGGGACTGCCATCGGCCTGGAAGGCTTCGCGTACCACCAGCTGCACGGCGCCGTCCGCCGGTATCGAGGCGACGGAATATTCGCGGTGTGGCAACGGCGGCAGGGCCAGCAGCGCCTCGGCGTCGAGGTCGTGCAGGTCGCCCGTGGCGGGCAGATGCCTTCTGGACAGCTGTGCGGCCAGGCGTTGGCCGTCGAACAATTCATGAGGGTCGAGGCCCACATCGTGCAACAAGGCTTCGATGCGCGCGAGCGCGTGGCGCGGGCCGACCTCGACGATATCGCCTGCGCGCCATGATGTCTGTTCGCTCGGCGGTGCAAGAGTCAGCAGTTGTACCGGCGCACCGGAACTGCCAGGGTTGAGGCAGTGCCGGCCGGTCAGGCGCCAGATTTGATAGGGTGCCGGCAGCCAGTCGCTGAAATTGCTGTCGCCGCTCAGGTGGGCCAGTTGATGTTGCCAGTGACGCAGCACGCCAGGATCGCCGCGATCGGCTTCCAGCCGGTCGAACAACGGCAAGCCCCCCAGCTGGCGCAGACGCTCGTCGAGGCGGCGGCCGAACGCACAGAAATCCCGGTACTGGCGATCACCGAAGGCCAGTACGGCATATTCCAGCGATTGCGCATGAATGCCATCGGCGGCGAGCCGCTGCTCGAAGCGGGCCGCATTGTCCGGTGCCTCGCCTTCGCCGTAGGTGCTGACGACGAACAGGATGCGCGGGGCCGCCCAGTGGTTCGGGTCCAGCGCATTGAGCGGCAGCAGCAGCGCCTGCTGGCCCGCGTCGCGCAGCTGCGCTGCGCTGCGTTCGGCGAAGTCCTGTGCCTGACCGCCCTGGCTGGCATAGGCGATCACCAGCTGTGCCGGGCCATGGACGGTCGCGCGCGGGCGCAACCGTCCACGCCAGCAGCGTAGCGAAAGCGCGAGATAGAGCGCGATCACCACTGCCGCGCTGACCTCCCGCGCCGGTTGCCACCAGAGCAGGCAGGACGCGACGGCGATACAGCTGTACAGCGGCCAGGCACGCAGAAGCGCTAAGAGGGATGAGTGCAACGGAAGGCTCATCGACGAGGGGGAAAAGGCTGGCCCGAGCCGTTACGACGGCTCGGACCTGGTCGGCGCGTCAGGGCGCCAGCACTTCCAGGGTTGCGCTGTAGCTGGCGCGGCGCTCGGTGGCCGGCTTGCTGACGCCCTTGGCGGTGGTCAGCTCGGCTTCCATCCAGTACATGCCCGCTTCTGGCCAGGTGATGTTCACCTTGCCGTCCTTGTCGGTTTTCGCCTTTATCTCACCGAGCTCGTCGCGGTAGCGGTTACCTCCCGGAATCACGCTGATCTCGACATCGGCGGCCGGCTTGCCATCGAGCAGGAAGACGAAGTCTGCCGCTTCGCCGGCGAACAGGTCGTTGGGGTGGGTGACGGGCTTGAGCTCCAGGCCCTGGCCGGTCGGTGCGAGCACTTCGGTGGATGGCGCGCCGGAGGTGACGAACACTTCCATGCGGTTGCTGGTCTGGCTGACCTTGAGCCCTTCGGCCTTCGCCGGGACTTCCTTGGTGAAGCTTTCCGCGGTGCCCATCCAGCGGCGCGGCTGACCGTTTTCCTTCCAGCTGGCGAACAGGCCATTGTTGACCACGGCCAGCTTGTAGGTGCCTTTCTGGCTCAGCTGTACATCGAAGGTGCTGCGGTAGCGGCCGATGCTGCCGTTCTGCGCGGAGACGTTCGAGCCATCCGGCGCGATGATCTGCAGTTCGGGAACCGGCCGGCGCATGCCCGGCGGGCCGCCTGCCGGCGCCTGGGCTGCCTCGCCGATGCCCTTGAGGCGCATCGGTACGTGTTCGAAGTAGAACAGATCGTTGGAAACGGCAGCGTCTACGGTGATCCACGGCTCTTCGCCGGAGAGTACGGTGGCCGAGGGCAGCATCCAGGCGCGGTGGGCCTGGGCCGACAACGGCAGGCAGACGGCGAGCGCCAGGGTGGTCCATTTGATGACGGGTTTCATGGCGTGGGTCCTGTTCATGGGGTCAGCTTGAGGGTGATTGCGCCCAGTTCGCTCTGACCCTGGGCTTGGTGCTCGGCGCTCTGTTTAGGCGGCCAGCTGAACGGCACACGCAGCAGTTCGCGGCCGCCGACTTCACGGGCTGCTTCGACCACGACGCGGTACTCGCCCGCTTCCAGCGTCTTGAGTGGCGCCTGCCGGTCGGAGAACTGCAACCTGTGACTGCCCACGGCACGGGTGGCACCGCTGACACCGTCGACCGGCATTTCCAGGCTGCGGCCACTGCGTCTCCACCACTGGCGCAGGTCCTTGAGCCACTTCTCGCCCTCCTTGTCCTTGAGCTTGGTGTCGTACCACACCGCCAGATTGGCGACATGGCCCTGGTCCGGTCGCTCGAGCCAGATGGCGACATAGGGGCGGTGGTACTCGGCGACATCCAGACGCGGGATTTCCACGTCCAGCTGCAGGTCCGCCGCGTGCAGCGGGGCGCTGAGCAGGGCGAGGGGCAACAACAGGCGTTTACGCATGGGCAGTCCTTAATGAATGAAGAGCAGCGCCAGCAGCAGCGGTATCACCAGCCCCAGGCCTACCAGGGGCCAGGTGCTGGGCCGGTTGCCGGCGTGACGTTGCAGGAGCAGCAGGCCGGTGAGGCTGAACACCACACAGGCANNGGCGGCCCTTGTGCAGGTCGTTGAAGTAGGCGATCCAGCCGCGGTCGGTCGACTCGTATTCCAGTTCGCCGGTTTCGCTACTCAGGCTCAGCCAGGCATCGCCGCCGGGGCGCGGCAGGGCGACATAGAGTTCGCCATCGCTCCATTCGGCCTCACGCCCGGCCAGGCGAATGTCCAGTGTCTGCTCCAGCCAAGCGCGCAGTTCGACGGGCAGACCCGACTCGGGCGTTTCGGTTTGGAGTTTGGCGAGCAGCGATTCGGGAAGCTGCGCAGCGCGGCTTTGCACCTGCGGTTTGCTTTCGATCTGGCCGGCGTGGTTGAGGGTGATGCCCGTGACCGAGAAGAGCAGCATGCCAACCAGGCACAGCGCGGAGCTGATCCAGTGCCATTGGCGCAACGTGCCGAGCCACAGACGCATGGTGATCCTTACCTTGGAGAAGAGTGGTGCGAATTCTAGGGTGCCTGCGCACAGAGATGCTAAAGATTTACAAACAGCATACATTCGCGTCTCTGCTGTCAGGCTGTACCGGAAACAACGAAGCCGGGTCCAACCCGGCTCGTCGTCTTCTGGGCGGTCAGAAGGTGAAGTTGGCGGATAGCCACAGACGGCGGCCTTCTTCCATCACCCCGGTAGTCCCGGCGGTGGAGTGGGAGAAGTCGGTGCCATAGGCGGTGCCATTCGCTTGGCCAGCGGTAGGACCAGTACTGCCATATGTGGTGTAGGACTTGCCATTGACGAAGTCTTTGTCCAGCAGGTTGTAGACTGCTGCGTTGAGCGTCAGGTTTTCCGAGGCGCGGTACGAGCCGCCCAGATGGAACAGCGTGTAGGCTTTGGTGTTCTTGCCCAGTGTGTCGTAGATGGACTGATTGGTGGAGTAACGGCCGTTATCGGCAAGGTTCTCGTACGAGGACGTGAAGCGGGCACGCTCGCCGCGGTACTCGCTCTTCAACCAGAGATTCAGGCGGTCGGTGGTCTGCCAGTTCAGCTTCGCATTGGCGAGGTGCTCCGGCGTGTTGGTCAGGGGTTCGCCCTTGTTGTCACCGCTCTTCTGCTCGCTGTCGGTGTAGGTGTAATTGGCGCTCAGCGTCCAGGCTGGGGCGAATGCCCAGCTTGCGGCGAGTTCCAGGCCCTGGGTGACGGCCTCGTCGATGTTGATCTGCTGCGCATAACTGCCGTCGGGAATTCCCGGGCGTCCGGTGATCTGGATGGGGTCGCCGCTGGCGATCTTGTCCTTGAACTTGTTGTGGAACAGCGTGGCGTTGGCATTGAAGCCAGCCAGGCTGTCGAAATACACGCCGAATTCGGTGCTCGTCGTGGTTTCCGGCTCGAGATCAGGGTTGCCGATGGTGATGACCTGGCCCTGACGTGTGGCGCCATTCACGCCGGAGTGGAGATCGTTCAGGTCCGGCGTGCGGTAGCCGCGGCTCACACCACCCTTCATGGTCCAATTCTCGGAGGTATTCCAGACCAGGTAGGCGCGTGGGCTGACATGACCGCCGAAGGCTTCGTGATCGTCGTAGCGGGCACCCAGTGTCAACGCCAGATCTTCGCGCAGGCGCCACTCGTCTTCGGCGAAGACGGCCCAGGTTTTCTGCTCGAACGTGGTCTGAGCGATGCCGTCGTCCATCTCGGCTTTCCACCACTGGCCGCCAACCGTGGCGATGTGCGATTCGCCCACCGGCGCGACCAGTTTGGTGTCCAGTACCAGATTGGTCGTCTCCAGTTCGCGTGGCGCACCGCCGATGGCACCCGGGACTGCGGTCGGGGTGCCGATTGTGCCCGGAATGGTGCGGCCAATGGTTTCGGTCGTGTTGTGCATTAGGCTGGATTCCAGCGTGCCGAAACCCAGACGGCCGGTATGGGTGAGCGCGATCTGCTCACGTTCGAAACGAAGCTCGTCGGCGTAACCATTTGCCCGGGTGGCCGCACTGGCGGTGCATTCCTGATTCTGGCCATCAAGGCTGCCGAGCTGGCATTCGTCGTTGTTGTAGACCTGGCGACCACGTTCCACGTCCAGGCCGAAATCGTGATCCTCGTGCGGGGTCAAGCTCAGGCGGGCACCCAGGTTATGCGTGCGGCCCTCGACCGGAGAGGGGCCGCGCTTGCTCACTTCGATGCCGTTGCCGTAGCTCAGGTCGGACGCTTCGCGATCGAACAGGCTTCCGCGCAGCTGCAGGCCCAGCAAGCCATCGACCAGCGGGCCACTGGCGTAGATGCTGGTGTTGCGGGTATCGCCGAAGTCGCGATCTTCCTGGTAGGTGTAGTCCTGCGTCAGCGATCCGGTCCATTCCTTGGCCACCTTGCGGGTAATGATGTTGATCACGCCGCCCATGGCGTCAGAACCATAGAGCGTCGACATCGGGCCGCGGATGACTTCGATGCGTTCGATGGCAGACAGTGGCGGCATGAAGCTGGTGGACGTTTCGTTGAAGCCGTTGGGCGTGACATTGCCCGCCGCGTTCTGACGGCGCCCGTCGATAAGGATCAGGGTGTACTGGCTCGGCATGCCGCGGATGCTGATATTCAATCCGCCGGTCTTGCCCGTGCCCTGGCCGATGTCGATGCCTTCCACGTCGCCCAGAGCCTGCGCCAGGTTGTTGTAGCGCTTTTGCTGCAGATCTTCACGGCTGATGACGCTGATGCTCGCCGGTGCTTCGGTGATCTTCTGTTCGAAGCCTGCGGCACTGACGACCGTGTCGTTGAGCGTGACAGGCGCGTTCTGGGCCAGGGCCGTCCAGCTGCAGCCGATCATGGCGCAGGACAGGGCAGTACGTGCGAAGGGGATAGACATGCGGGCTCCTTGTAGCCGTCTCGTTGGCGCCCGCATGATAATCATTCGTAAACGAGAATTTACGATTTACTGCATTAAGTTCTCATTTGGAATGTCCAATCGGTCGCCAGCCCTTGCATGGCGCGGGCTGGCCATTTGTAAGCAGATATTTAAAAGTGGTCCGAACGGTCAGTTTCGGTCATGGCATCTGAACTTCGATGACGCCGTCGGCGTTGATCGTCACCTGGCGAGTGCCTGCCTCGATCTCCGGTACCGGTGCTGATTCCATCATGTCCATCTTCATCGCGCTGCTACGCATGACCGGCTGAAAGCCGCCGCCGTTGAGGTTGAGGCTCACTAGCTTGTAGCCGCTGCCGCCCAGGGCTTCGGTCGCCAGCTGGGCGCGGGCCTGGAACGCGGCTACGGCATCCTTGAGCAGAGCGTCCTCGTTCTGCTTGCGGATCGGATCGGAGACGCTGAAATACATGCCGCCCATCTTCAGGCTCTTCATCAGTTCGGCAGTCAGTTTCGACAGGCTGGCGAAATCGCCGCTTTCCAGGCGCAGCTCGGCACGCTCTCGCCAGCCGGTGATCTGCTGACCCTTGTCGTCGTAGACCGGATAGCTGTTGCGGCTGCCCTGGCTGACGATCACGTCCTTGTTCTGGCGAGCGGTCTGCAGCGCCTGGTTCAACGCGCGAGTCGTCTGCGCCGCGAGCTCGGCGGGGTCGCTGTGCTGTGCTTCGCTGTAGAGCGTGACGTGCATACGGTCATGGGCCACTTCGCTGCTGACTTCGGCGCGCAGGGCGACCTGGTTGTAGCGGGCCTCTTCGGCCATGGCGGGCAGGCTGGTAGCGCTCGCGAGCACGGCGACGAAGGCTGCGCGGCGGAGGAGGGATGGGTGCATAACGGGTCCTTGGCATGGGCACCGGGGCGGTGCGGTAGCTCAAGACTCTAACTCCGCCAGCGAATGTGTGCAGCAGTCCGTGCGTCGAGTTGCCGCATTTTGGGCTGGCTTGCGAACGGCTTGGTTATACTCCGCCGAATTGTTGGAGACTCCATGTACGCATCCGTCCCGCTGCTGTCCGCCAGCCGGCAGAACCTTCGGCTTCTGACCCTAATTCGCATCGTGGTGCTGGCCGCACAGTCCGGTGCCGTGGGTGTGGCCTACGCAACCCAGCTGCTGACGCTGCCCTGGCTGGCGCTGGGAATCACCCTGGCGGTGTCCGCTGTGCTTTGCCTGGGAACGGCGCTGCGCTTGCGCGGGCCCTGGCCGGTCACCGAGCTCGAATATGCGGTGCATCTGGGCTGCGACCTGCTGATCCACAGCGCCCTGCTTTACTACTCCGGTGGTTCGACCAACCCCTTCGTCTCCTATTACCTGGTTCCGCTGACCATCGCCGCGGCGACACTGCCCTGGCTGTATTCCATCGTGCTTTCCGGGCTGGCGCTGCTGGGCTACACGCTGATGCTGGTGTGGTACGACCCGCTCACCCTGCCGCCGTTCGAGCGCGCCACGCTGCAGGTCTATGGCATGTGGCTGAGCTTCGCCCTGGCGGCGGCGCTGATCACCTTCTTCGTCGCGCGCATGGCCGAGCAACTGCGCCGTCAGGAGCAGCAGCAGGCCCAGCGACGTGAGGAGAGCATGCGTGACCAGCAGCTGCTGGCCGTGGCGACCCAGGCCGCCGGTGCCGCCCATGAGCTGGGCACGCCGCTGGCGACCATGAGCGTGCTGCTCAAGGAGTTGCGCCAGGAATACAACGACCCGCAGTTGAACGAGGATCTCGGCCTGCTGCAGTCGCAGGTCCAGCTCTGCAAGGAAAGCCTGCGCCAGCTGGTTCGCGCCGCCGAGGCGGACCGGCGGCAGGCCGTGGTCGAGCAGACGGCGCGCGAGTGGGTCGAATCGGTGCTGCAGCGCTGGCACCTCATGCGTCCCGAGGCCACCTACCGCTTCCACTGCGTGGGCCTTGGCAGCGCGCCCAAGCTGATGCCACCGGCGGACCTCAGCCAGTCGTTGCTCAACCTGTTGAACAACGCCACCGATGCCAGCCCGGAAGATCTCGAGATTCGTCTGGACTGGGATGCGCAGTGGATCCGGCTGACCATTCGCGACCATGGCGCCGGCGTGCCGCTGGCCATTGCCGAGCAGATTGGCCGCCCCTTCATCACGACCAAGGGCAAGGGTTTCGGCCTTGGTCTGTTTCTCAGTCAGGCCAGCGTCACCCGCGCTGGCGGCACGGTGAAGCTCTACAATCACGAAGAAGGTGGCACACTGACCGAGCTGCGCCTGCCGCACGGCTCGGTACGCGCGTGAACCTGATCGTGACCAATGCGAGGAAATGCACAGATGACCGACGAGTTGCAGCAAGAGGGTGAGGAACAGCCTCATCTGCTCCTGGTGGATGACGACCCCACGTTCACCCGGGTCATGGCGCGCGCCATGAGCCGTCGCGGACTGCAGGTCAGCATCGCCGGTTCGGCTGAAGAGGGCCTGGCGCTGGCCAAGCAGGACGTTCCCGATTACGCGGTCCTCGACCTGAAGATGGAGGGTGATTCGGGCCTGGTGCTGTTGCCCAAGCTGCTTGAGCTCGACCCGGAGATGCGGGTGCTGATCCTGACCGGCTACTCCAGCATCGCCACGGCGGTGGAAGCCATNNGCCATCAAACGCGGCGCCTGCAATTACCTGTGCAAGCCCGCCGATGCGGATGATGTGCTGGCCGCGCTGCTGTCGCAGCATGCCGACCTCGACAGTCTGGTGCCGGAAAACCCGATGTCGGTCGATCGCCTGCAGTGGGAGCATATCCAGCGCGTGCTGAGCGAGCACGACGGCAACATCTCCGCCACTGCGCGTGCGCTGGGGATGCATCGGCGGACCTTGCAACGCAAGCTGCAGAAGCGACCGGTTCGTCGCTGAGCCAACGCACCAGCGCCAGGCACGCCCGCCTGGCGAGCGTCAGGGGCTGACCGTCCACTCTGCGGCGGTTGGGCCCGGGCGGCGCTCATGCTTTATGCTTGCGCTTCCGTAGTCGCAGGCGTCATCCATGCTTCCCCTCATCCTGCAGACCCTGAGCGTTACCGCTCCGGTGTTTGCCATGCTGTTTCTCGGCGTCGCGCTCAAGCGCCTCGGCTGGATCGACTCGGCATTCGTCTATACCGCGTCGGCGCTGGTGTTCAAGGGCACCATGCCGACCCTGCTGTTCATCTCCATCATCAAGGCCGACCTGAATGCGGCGCTGCAGCCTGCGCTGTTGCTGTACTTCGTCGTCGCCACGATAGCCACGTTCTTCGTCGCCTGGCTCTGGGCGCTGTGGCGCTGCCCCGTGTCCGATCGGGGTGTGTACGTTCAGGGCGCCTTTCGCGGCAACAACGGCATCGTCGGGCTGGCTTTGGCCAGCAGCCTCTACGGCGATTACGGGCTCTCGGTCGGCGGAGTGCTGGCCGGGGTGGTGATCCTGGTCTACAACAGCCTTTCGGCGATGGTCCTGGCCATCTACAGTCCGAACGGCCAGGTCGGGGCGAAGGACATCCTGCTCAGCATCCTGCGCAATCCCTTGATCATCGGTGTTGTCGCCGCGGTGCCGTTCGCCCTTTGGCAGATCGCCTTGCCGGGCTGGCTGATGACGTCCGGGCAGTACTTCGCCCAGATGACGCTGCCGCTGGCGCTGATCTGCATTGGTGCCACGCTGTCGCTCGACGCCCTGCGTACCAGCAGCGGCAGCGCGCTGAGCTCGAGCCTGATGAAGATGGTGTGGCTGCCGGCGCTGGCGACGCTCGGTGCCTGGGCCTGCGGGTTCCGCAATGCGGAACTGGGCATCCTGTTTCTCTATTTCGCCAGCCCTACGGCCGCGGCGAGCTTCGTCATGGCGCGTGCCGTCAACTCCAATCACCAGCTCGCCGCCACCATCATCGTCATCACCACACTGATGGCGGCCCTGAGCATCAACGCCGGGTTGTTCGTGCTGGGATGGCTGGGCTGGACCTGAGTCGTCCATCAGTACGGTGCGACGGCTACCGTTTATCGTCAATGTGATCGATATCGGCTTTATGGCTTAAGAATCGCCGCGCCATGGTCGTAATCGGTCATCAGACCTCAGAAAAAAAACCGCGTTTCCGTCAAATTGCCCGGAACGTTCGACGGCATGCCAGCAAGGCAGCCGGTTTGTGTTCCAGGAAATCTTTCATGGCATTTTTCACACCTTCGAACCGGTCGCTGACGCGTGACGATATCCGCGTGGTGAATCTGCGGCGGCTGGCAGTGCCGGGCCTTGTTCTGGTACTGGGGCTGAGTCTGGGCAGCTTCGCCGGCGGCGTCTGGGTTGGCAGCGACCTGCGCCCGCAGAAGAGCGTCCAGCTGGACGAGCCTGCTCTCGCCGATGAGGGCCGCTTCGCCATTGCGCGTGTCGGCGAGGTGGTCGGCCGGTTGAAATCCCTCGAGTCCGATCTGCTCGCCTTGCAGCAGATGCTGGACCAGCAGCGTGAGCTGCACGGTCAGCTGTCAGCGCTGGATCCGACATTGCTGCCGGTGCTGGCGCCGGAACGTCCCGTCGGCGCAGGGCAGGGCGGTGTGCTGTTGCCGCCCCGCGGCTGCGCCGGCGAGCTGTCGCAGGATGGCGAGACGCTGACCCTGGCCGATCTGCGGCGCAGCGAGACCTCGGCGCGCTGCATGCGCGTGCTGCTCGATGGCCTGATGCAGCGGGTGGCCGAGCGCAATGCGGCACTGATGGCGATCCCATCCCGGCGGCCGGTGGGCGAGGCGCGCCTGGGCTCTGCCTTTGGCAACCGCATCGATCCCTTCCGCAAGACCCTGGCCTTTCATTCTGGCGTGGACTTCGCGCTGAAGAGCGGCTCCGATGTGGTTGCGGCCGCCGGCGGTCGGGTGCGCTTCGCCGGCTACCGTGGCGCATACGGCAAGCTGGTGGAGATCGATCATGGCAACCGCCTGGTCACGCGATACGCTCATCTGTCGCGGCTGGATGTACGCAAGGGCGACGTGGTCACGCCGGCGCAGCGCATCGGGGCGGTGGGGTCGACGGGGCGTTCGACCGGCCCGCATCTGCACTTCGAAGTGCTGCACAAGGGGCGCTTCGTCGATCCACAGCGTTTTCTGGCACTGGGCGATCTGGAGCGCGCCAGCGATGGCCTGGCTGAAGACTAGGCGGCCGTCCACGCGCGAGCTGGTACGTGCCGAACATCGGCTGCAGGCAGCACGCGGCGCTCGCGCGGGGCGCCTGATCATCCTCGCCTTGCTTTGCGTTATTGGCGCACTGTTGTACTTGCGGCTCGACGAGCAGGCGGCCCAGGCGCGGCAGATCGAAGTGCTGCATCAGCAAAACCTGACGCTCAGTGCCGAGTTGGAGCATGCCCGGCTGCAGCGGCAGGAAGCCCAGGCCACCGAGGAGCAGCTGTTACGGCGTATCGCCACCCTTTCCGCGCAGGTCGAGCGCTTGCAGACCGACCTGGCCTTCTTCCGGCAACAGAAGAAGGCTCGTTAACTTTCTGGAGTGAGTGATGTTCAACAAGAAGAAGCCGGTGGCGCGCGTCACCATTGACCAGTTTTCCAGCCTGATCTCCGGCAACCTGTCGCTGGTCGGCGACGTGACGTTCGAAGAAGGGCTGAAGGTAAGTGGCGAGGTGCGAGGCAATGTTCGCCACAAGGCTGGCACCCACAGCCTGCTCGCACTCAGCGCCGAGGGCCGGATCGAGGGCAATGTCAGCAGCTACGATGCGCTGATCGACGGCACCATCGTTGGCGATCTTGTTGTCGAGCATCTGCTGGAGCTGCATTCCAATGCGCAGGTTCGCGGCAATATCCGCTATCGCCAGCTGAGCATGGAAAATGGCGCCGTGGTCGATGGCACCCTCAGTCGTATGGGGGAGGAAGAGGAAACGGCGCAGGTGCTCGAACTGCCTCGGCCGCAGGTGCGCGAAGGCTGAACGGGCGGGCCGCTCCGGCCCGCCCAGGCGTCCTCTGCGTTAGCGCTGGACCTTCCAGGCGCGGGCGGCGATGACCAGCAGGGTGATGGCGGTCAGCGGCAGGGCATAGCCGATCATCGCATCGCCGAAGGTCTCGGCGAACGGTCGACCGGTGCTGGTCAGTACCAGGTACAGCGTGTACGCCACGTAGTAGGCGAGGAACAGCGCGCCTTCCCAGCGCTTGATGCAGTAGCCGGCGAAGAAGATCGGCAGGCAGGCCACGGCGACCGCGATCATTACCGGGAAGTCGAATGCCAGTGCGTTGGACGACACGCCGATCGCCTGCGGCGAAACCAGCGAGGCCAGGCCTAGCACTCCGAGCAGGTTGAAAATGTTGCTGCCGACGATGTTGCCCACCGAGATGTCGGTCTGGCGGCGGGCGGCCGCCACCACGGAGGTGGCCAGCTCCGGCAGCGAAGTGCCGACCGCGATCACGGTGAGGCCGATGACCAGTTCCGACAGGCCGAGCGCGCGTGCCAGCGCGACGGCACCCTCGACCAGGAAGTTGGACCCGACGACCAGCAGTACCAGCCCAGCGAGCACCAGGCCTGCATTGATCAGGCCGGCGTGGGGTTTGGCCGGTTCGTCGAGGCCGAACTCCTTGGCGAACTCGTCATCGGCAGCGGCCGCGCTCTCGCGACGGCTGCTGATCACCAGGAACAGGGTGTAGATCACCACGGCGCTGAACAGGATGGCGCCGTCGATGCGGCTGAGCTGGCCATCCCAGGCCAGGCCGAAGGTGACCAGGCTGGCGCCGATCATGATCGGCACGTCGAGGCGGATCAACTGGCGCGACACCACCAGCGGCGCAACCAGCGCCGTCATGCCGAGGATCAGCAGCACGTTGGCGATGTTGCTGCCGACCACGTTGCCAATGGCGATATCGCCACTGCCATTGAGCGAAGCCTGCACGCTGACCGCCGTTTCCGGTGCGCTGGTGCCGAAGGCGACCACGGTCAGGCCGATGACCAGCGGCGAAATGCCGAACTGCGCGGCGAGCCTGGCTGCGCCGCGTACCAGTACCTCCGCGCCGGCAACGAGCAGCACCAGGCCGGCAATGAGATAGACGAAGGTCATCAGGGTCACGATAGAGGGCTCCACTAAGGAAAAGGATCGGGGTTCAGCGCTGGTGGCGCCAAGCGCGCAGGAAGATCACCAAAAGCGTGACGGCCGTCAAGGGGAAGGCGAACCAGAGCATTGCATCACGTAACAGGTCGATGGCGCCGAGCCCGGTGGCGAACATGACCAGATAGAGCGTGTAGGCCACGTAATAGGCAAAGAACAGCAGCCCCTCCCAGCGACGGATGCAGTAACCGGAGAAGAAGATCGGCAGGCAGGCGACGAATACCGCCAGCATCACCGGAAAGTCGAACGACTGTGCGTTGGGCGAAATCGACAGGCCGCCTGGCGCGACCGCCGCTCCTGCCCCGAGCACCAGCAGCAGGTTGAAGATGCAGCTGCCCACCACATTGCCCACCGCGATGTCGCGCTCACCCTTGATCACCGCGAGCACCGAGGTTGCCAGCTCCGGCATCGAAGTGCCGACCGCTACCACCGTAAGGCCGATGACCAGCTCCGAAAGGCCCAGTGCCCGCGCCAGGCCGACCGCGCCTTCGATCAGCAGATTCGAGCCGCCGACCAGCAGGCCGAGGCCGAGCAGGATCAGCAACAGCTGGAACACCCAGGCGAAGGGCTTGTCGCTCTCGTCCGGGCCGAACTCCGTGGCGAACTCATCGTCTCCGGCCGGCGCCTTCTCGCGCTTGCTGGCGGCCACCAGAAACAGCGTGTAGCCGATCAGGCTGATCAGCAGCAGGGCACCATCCAAGCGGCTGATGCTGCCGTTCCAGGCCAGCGCGTAGCAGAGCAGGCCGGCGCCGATCATCACTGGCACGTCAAGCCGGATGAGTTGCCGGGACACCACCAGCGGTGCGATGAGCGCCGAGAGGCCGAGGATCAACAGGATATTGGCGATATTGCTGCCGATCACGTTGCCCACGGCGATGTCGCCGCTGCCGCCCAGGGAGGCCTGCACACTGACCGCCGTTTCCGGTGCGCTGGTACCGAAGGCGACCACGGTCAGCCCGATGATCAGCGGTGGAATGCCAAAGCGGCTGGCCAGTCGGGCGGCGCCGCGGACCAGCGCTTCGGCGCCGACAACGAGCAGCACCAGGCCGCCGATGAGGTAGGCGAAGGTGATCAGCGACATGCATGCGCTCCGGTGGGGGCAAAATTGGATTCTGTGGTCGTCATCAGGGGCGAAATCGGCTCATTCATGGAAGGGTTTCGATACGTACGCGGACCACGCCGCGGTCCAGCATGTCCAGTTGCGCAGCCGCGGCGCGGGAGACATCGATGATGCGGCCACGACGGAACGGTCCGCGGTCGTTGATGCGCACGACTACCTGCTTGCCGTTCTGCTGGTTGGTCACTCGCACGCGCGTGCCGAACGGCAGGCTGCGATGGGCGGCGACCAGTGCATTCTGATCATGGGTCTCGCCATTGGCCGTGCGCTGCCCATGATGCATGCGCGCGTAATAGGAGGCCTTGCCGCTCTGGGTGAAGCGTTCCTGTGTCGGGGGCGATGCCTGCGGTGGTTGCGTCGGTTGACGCTCGGCGCAGCCGCTGGCCAGCAGGGCCAGAACCAGCAGGGCAGTGAAGCGAGTCAGTCGCATGGGGAATCCTTCCGTTGGGTCGATCGCTCGAGCGGCGAAAGCCCGCGGCAGGCATGGCGAAGTTCGGGCAGCGCCGAGGGCTCGATGCGGCGACGCCACGGCTGCAGGGGCTGCAACCGTGGCGTCGCTTCGCTCAGCTTAGCCTTCGAGTTTCTTCTTCAGCAGTTGGTTCACCTGACCGGGGTTGGCCTTGCCTTTGGAAGCCTTCATCGCCTGGCCGACGAAGAAGCCGAACATCTTGCCGCGCTTGGCTTCGTCGCTGGCGCGGTACTGTTCGACCTGCTCGGCGTTGGCCGCCAGCACTTCGTCCAGCATGGCTTCGATGGCGCCGGAGTCGGTGACCTGCTTGAGGCCCTTCTTCTCGATGATCTCGTCTGCCGAGCCTTCGCCGGCGGCCATGGCTTCGAAGACCATCTTGGCGATCTTGCCGCTGATGGTGTCGTCCTTGATGCGCAGGATCATGCCGCCCAGCTGTTCGGCTGTTACCGGCGACTGCTCGATGTCCAGGCCTTCCTTGTTGAGCAGGCTGGACAGCTCGCCCATCACCCAGTTGGCGGCGAGCTTGGCATCGCCGCAGGTGGCGTTGACCTGTTCGAAGTAGTCGGCCATCTCGCGGCTGGCCGAGAGCACGCTGGCATCATAGGTGGACAGACCGAACTCGCGCTCGAAGCGCTCGCGCTTCTGGCCAGGCAGCTCGGGCAGGCTGGCGCGCACTTCATCGAGGAAGCTCTGCTCGATCACCACCGGCAGCAGGTCCGGGCAGGGGAAGTAGCGGTAGTCGTTGGCTTCTTCCTTGCTGCGCATGGAGCGGGTCTCGTCCTTGTTCGGGTCGTACAGGCGGGTCTCCTGCACCACCTCGCCGCCGTCCTCGATCAGCTCGATCTGGCGCTCCACCTCGTGGTTGATCGCCTTTTCGACGAAGCGGAAGGAGTTGACGTTCTTGATCTCGGCGCGGGTGCCGAACTCCGCCTGGCCCTTGGGTCGCACGGAAACGTTGCAGTCGCAGCGCAGCGAACCTTCGGCCATGTTGCCGTCGCAGATGCCCAGGTAGCGCACCAGCGCATGGATCGCCTTGACGTAGGCGACGGCCTCCTTGGCGCTGCGCATGTCCGGCTCCGAGACGATCTCCAGCAGCGGCGTGCCGGCACGGTTCAGGTCGATGCCGGTCATGCCGTGGAAGTCTTCGTGCAGGGACTTGCCGGCATCCTCTTCCAGGTGCGCACGGGTGATGCCGATGCGACGTGTGCTGCCGTCTTCCAGGGTGATGTCCAGGTGGCCCTTGCCAACGATGGGATGATCCATCTGGCTGATCTGATAGCCCTTGGGCAGGTCGGGGTAGAAGTAGTTCTTGCGCGCGAAGACGTTCTTCTCGGCGATCTCGGCATCGATGGCCAGACCGAACTTGCAGGCCATGCGCACGGCCTCGGCGTTGAGCACCGGCAGGGTGCCGGGCATGCCCAGATCGACCAGGCTGGCCTGGGTGTTGGGCTCGGCGCCGAAGGCGGTGGCGCTGCCGGAAAAGATCTTCGACTGGGTGCTGAGCTGTGCGTGGATTTCCAGCCCGATCACGGTTTCCCATTGCATCTGTTCGATCTCCTCAGAATCCGGCCGGGGCGCGCAGGTGCCAGTCGCTGACCTGCTGATACTGGTGCGCCACGTTGAGCAGGCGCGCCTCCTGGAAGTACGGGGCGAGCAGTTGCACGCCCACCGGCAGGCCGTCGATGAAGCCGGCCGGCATCGACAGGCCCGGTATGCCCGCGAGATTGGCGGTGATGGTGTAGATGTCTTCCAGATAGGCAGAAACCGGATCGGCGTTCTTCTCGCCCAGCTTCCAGGCCAGGTTCGGTGTGGTCGGGCCGAGGATCAGGTCGACCTGCTCGAAGGCCTCGACGAAGTCCTGCTTGATCAGGCGGCGGATCTTCTGCGCCTTGAGGTAGTAGGCATCGTAGTAGCCGGCCGACAGCGCGTAGGTGCCGACCATGATGCGCCGCTTGACCTCGTCGCCGAAGCCTTCGGCGCGCGAGCGCTTGTAGAGGTCGGTCAGATCGACCGGATTCTCGCAGCGATAGCCGAAGCGCACGCCATCGAAGCGCGACAGGTTGGAAGAGGCCTCGACCGGCGCGATCACATAATAGGAAGGTATTGCATGCTGCATGTTCGGCAGGCTGATGTCCTTGACCGTGGCGCCGAGCTTCTTCAGCTCCTCGACGGACGCCATGACGGCATCGGCGATCTTCGGGTCGAGGCCGGCACCGAAGTACTCCTTCGGCAGGCCGATGCGCAGGCCGGCGAGCGGCTGGCTCAGGGCGGCGAGGTAGTCATCCAGCGGCTGCTCGACGCTGGTCGAGTCCTTCGGGTCGAAACCGGCCATGGCCGAGAGCAGCAGCGCGCAGTCTTCAGCGGTGCGCGCCATCGGGCCGCCCTGGTCGAGGCTCGAGGCGTAGGCCACCATGCCCCAGCGCGAGACGCGGCCGTAGGTGGGCTTGAGACCGGTGAGGTTGGTCAGCGCGGCCGGCTGGCGGATCGAACCGCCAGTGTCGGTTCCGGTGGCAGCTGGCAGCAGACGTGCCGCAATGGCCGCTGCGGAACCGCCGGAGGAACCGCCCGGTACGCGGGACAGGTCCCAGGGGTTCTTCACCGGGCCGTAGTAGCTNNGGCGAATTCGTCCATGTTCAGCTTGCCGAGCGTGACCGTGCCGGCGGCGGCGAGGCGTTCCACCACGGTGGCGTCGTAGGGCGCCTTGAAGCTGTCGAGGATCCTCGAGCCGCAGCTGGTGCGAATACCCTGGGTGCAGAACAGGTCCTTGTGACCGATTGGCGCACCGAGCAGCGCACCGTTCTCGCCGGCGGCGCGACGCGCATCGGCGGCCTTCGCCTGGGCGATGGCGAGTTCATCGGTGACGCTGATGAAGCTGTTCAGTTGCGGGTCGAGCTGTTCGATGCGCGCCAGCAGGGTGCGTGTCAGCTCTTCGGCAGAAAAGCGCTTCTCCGCGAGGTTGCGGGCAATCTCGGCGAGCGTCAGGTTGTGCATGGCGGTGTCCTTCATCACTCGATCACCCGGGGAACCAGATACAGGCCTTCTTCCACGGCCGGTGCGATGGCCTGGTAGGCGTCGCGCTGATTGCGTTCGGTGACCACGTCGGCGCGCAGGCGCTGGGTGGTTTCCAGCGGGTGAGCCAGAGGCTCGATGCCGGTGGTGTCGACCGCCTGCATGCGGTCGATCAGGCCGAGGATATTGTTGAGGGTCTCGGTGGTGCGGGGCAGGTCGGCTTCAGACAGGCCCAGGCGGGCCAGGTGAGCGATCTTTTCCACCTCGGTGCGTTCAAGCGCCATCGGGTATCTCCAGCGGAAAGCGAATCGGGCTGCACCTTCCGTCGATTGACGGGGCGCGTGGCGGCGCGGGTTTGGCCGCAGCAATGGGCTTTCGGGCCCGGAAAAGCCGTCAATCTTACATGCCCCAGGCGCTTATCGGTAGCGTGCGCAGGGCACTGCGGCCAATGCGCGCCCCTTGTGGCGCCATGTTGCGGCCTAGCGCGTAATGGCTCACGTCTGGCGCTACGCGGGCGGACTCGTGCCTTGCCCTAAGTTCGCACCATTGTTAGAGTTTGCGGCACTTTTTTCCCCACGCGTTTGCCCCAGGGCCCTTTTCCCATGTTCAAGAAACTGCGTGGCATGTTTTCCAGTGATCTGTCGATCGACCTGGGCACTGCCAATACCCTTATTTATGTGCGCGATCGCGGTATC
>JABAHQ010004311.1_pt4 | contig 23774 bp, 15 predicted proteins | sample 7062091 | NCBI WGS metagenome assembly JABAHQ01 (sample SAMN14534359, study PRJNA622989) | marine sediment metagenome | biome: marine biome [ENVO:00000428]; feature: marine pelagic biome [ENVO:01000023]; material: deep marine sediment [ENVO:00002113] | place: India: Gulf of Kutch | collected...
GAGCAGCTCGGCGACGGGCCGCCCCGCAGCGGGCATCCGCCAAGACCCGATAGGACGCGCAGGACCCGGCGTCAAGGGCATCGGCTGTCCTCTCTCCGGCGGGATGTTCAGCGAGGAGGGTGCGCCGATCACCTGCCGCGGCCGGCGGGTTGATTGTTCCACCGGGCCGGAGGAAGGTCGGCGGAAGATGCCCCCTCTGGTTTCCGGTCACCGAATGGAAGACCCATGCCCGACCCGGCCAACCCGATCCGCCGCCGATACGATCGTATCGCCCCGGTATACGAGTGGCTCGAGGCGCCGATGGAGGCGCTGGCGCTCGGCCGATGGCGGCGGGCGCTGCTGGCCCGGGTGCAGGGCCCGCGGGTGCTGGAGGCCGGCGTGGGCACGGGCAAGAACCTGCCGCTGTACCCGCCCGGGGTGGTCCTCACTGCCGTGGACCTGAGCCCTCGCATGCTGGCTCGCTCCTGGGGCAAGCCCGGCCCTGGAACGGTCCATCGCTGCGTCATGGACGTGGAGCGATTGGCCCTGCGGGACGGGGTGTTCGACGAGGCGGTGGCCACCTTTCTGTTCTGCTCGGTGGCCGATCCCGTACGCGGCCTGCGCGAGGTGGCGCGGGTGCTGCGGCCCAGCGGGCGCATCTTGCTGCTCGAGCATGTGCGTCCCGCCGGGCGCGTGCTCGGGTCCCTCTTCGACGGTCTCGATCCCTTGGTGGTTCGCGCCATGGGGCCCCACATCAATCGCGACACCGTGGCCAATGTCCGCGCCGCCGGCCTCACCGTGGAGACGGAGGAGGATCTGTTCCGGGATATCGTCAAGCTCCTGATTTGTCGACCGAAGTAGCCGAGGCGCGATCCGCGAGGGTGTACCCTTCGGCGGGGTTGCTTCCAACGTAGCGTCGCGGAGCTGCGCTCGGGCCTGAACGACGCCGCGCGGGTGCCAGAGACCGACATGGAAGCCATTTTCATGGCCTATCTGCAGCGTGGGCGCAACCGCACGCCGGGCAAGGTGGGCTCATGAGCGTGCGTCGCATTGTTGCCGTCATGGGGAAGGAGACGCGTGAGATCCTGCGCGATCCGATTACCTTGGGCGTATCGGCACTGATGCCGCTCGTAATGCTCTTTCTGTTCGGATACGCGATCTCACCGGACGTGCGTCAGGCGCGGATCGGGGCGTTGGATCACAGCTCGAGCCCCGCTAGTCGAGCGCTGGTGGAGCGGTTTGTAAGCAGTGGCTATTTCCGCTTACATCGCGGCTTCATGTCGATCGAGGAGGTTGACGCCGCCTTGCAGCGTGGGCGAGCGGACCTTGCGCTCGTCATCCCGCCGGACTTCGCTGCGCGGCTGAGCCGGGATGAGCCGGTGCCGGTCCAGGTCCTGGTGGACGGTACCTATGCGACCACTGCGTTGCTCGTAATCGGATACGCGCAAGCGATCATCGAGGGCTTTCGACGGCCCGCGGGCAAGGAGATCCTGCGCATGGAGACCAGAGTCTGGTACAACCCGTCTTTGAAAAGCGCCAATTACGTGGTTCCCGGATTGTACGCTGTCATCTTGCTCGCATTCCCACCCCTGCCCACGGCGCTCGGTATCGTGCGAGAGAAGGAGACCGGCGCGATTCGGAGTATCTTTGCATCTCCGCTGACCTCGGCCGAGTTTATCGCGGGCAAGCTGGTGCCGTATAGCATCATCGCATTCCTCCAGATGCTCATGGTGATCGCGGTCGGGCCCGGTCGGTAACGACGGAATCGGTGCCTCCGCGGCCAACTCTTGCGCGTGCCGGACCAGACCTGCGTGATGGGCGTCATGGCTCAGGCCATGGAGCTCGCGAGCGGGCTGAGGCTGACGAGCCGAACGAGAATTTGTCGCGTAGTGAAAGCATCCTGCCGTTCGAGCCCGGAGCAGGCCAACGCCGAGCTCGGCTGACCGAGAGCCCGCAAGCTCTAGAGGATCGGCTACGGGATAAGCTCCCGGTGCCGGTCGACCCGCGGGATGCGAGGGACGCGCCACGCCCTCGGTTCTCCCCGCGGGATCCCGTCCCAGCGGACGCCGTGGCGAGCCGAGTCGGCCCGGCAGAGCCGCTCGGCGGCCACCCGCGCGTGGCGGGCGCTTCGGGCCCGCCCCGGCGGCCGGCGGGGCGGTCAGCGGGCCGTGACCCGTCTGATATAATTTCGCCCAGTGGCTTGTATAATTTCGCCCGGCGGCTTGCCGCCCCGTGCCTGACACGGGGCTGATCGACGGGACGCGAGCGGAGATACTCGATGCACGAGACGTCCAATTGGCTGGTCCACGACCACCGGACATTCGAGGTGGCGCTCCAGGAGTGCGAGATCGCGGCGGGCGCGGGCGAGTGGAAGGAGGCCACACTGTTGTTCTACGGGTTCGTGGAGGAGCTCAAGCTGCACATGCGCATGGAGGACGAGGTGGTCTATCCGGTCTTCGTTGAGGAGCTCGGTGACGCGGAGGGCGAGATCGCCGAGCTGGGCGAAGAGCACAACGATCTGGTCCGTTTGCTGACCGACATGGCCGCGGTCATCAAACACGAGGACTTCGACCACTTCGAGGAATCACTCCCGATGCTCTACCGGGCGATGGCGGAACACAACGCCCACGAGGAGGAGGTGTTGAAGCGCATGGGGAGCGACTCGCTGCTGACGCGGCGGGCCGAGATCCTGCAGCGCCTGGAGGCGATGGGGCCGGAGGCGGCCCGCGTCTGGGAGTTCTGAGGCATCCCTCGGCCTCGGTGCGGCGAGCGGCCGTGGCCGAAGGCACCATCCCGCCGATCACCGCGTTTGCGTGATGACGCCCGGACCGAGACCGGTCCGGATCCCGTCGCTTCGATCGAGACCCCGGTCAACCGGAAACCTCGAGGGCCATCTCCGCCCGACTGCCAAGCTCTCGTCATAGCGTCGAGATGCCCGGCCCTGGGCGACGAATTTCTGACGCTCAAAGGTTGCATTCGGCCACGCCGCGCAGGAAGCGGCCCGAATCCTTGCCCTAGATCATCCCTAGGCTGACGCCTCTTCGCTAGAGTAGTCAGTGGAGGTGGCCAGGGACTGAAGGGGCTCGAGAGCGGTAGCCGAGATGTACGAGCGCAGACAGCCCGTGCGGGTCGTCGCCTTCGTGCTCGCGGGCGGCGAAGGCAAGCGCCTGCAGCCGCTGACCGCCGGGCGCTGCAAGCCGGCCGTGCCGTTCGGCGCGCGCTACCGGATCGTGGACTTCGCGCTGAGCAACCTGATCAACTCGGGCATTCGCTCGATCTATCTCCTCGTCCAGTACAAGCCGCAGGCCTTGATCGAGCACATCCGCAAGGCTTGGGTGATCTCGCCGTTGCTGCCCGATCTCTTCGTCACCGTGGTGCCGCCCGAGATGCACGCCGGTCACTGGGCGTTCCAGGGGACCGCCGACGCCGTCCGCCAGAGCCTGCGCCTCATCGAGCTGCACCGGCCGGACTACGTGGCCGTGTTCGGGGCGGATCACGTCTATCGGATGAACGTGCGGAACATGATCTGGTTCCACCGCGAGCACGAGGCGGACGTCACGGTGGCGGCGCGGTCGGTGCCGCTCGACAGCGCGGTGGCCTTCGGCGTCATCGGCACCGACGCCAACGGGCGGGTGCGCGAGTTTCAGGAGAAACCGGCGCAGCCGCGTCCGACGCCGGGCGATCCCGCCCGCGCGTTGGTCTCCATGGGGAACTACATGTTTCGCACCGACGTCCTCACCCAGGCTCTCGAGGAGATACAGGCACGTGGCGAGACCGATTTCGGCAAGCACGTGCTCCCGCGGCTGCTCGCCACCCACCGCCTGTTCGCGTACGACTTCACCGCGGACCCGCTCCCCGGCATCAAGCCGCACGAGGAGCCGGGCTATTGGCGGGACGTCGGGACCGTGGACGCGTATTTCGAGGCGCACGCCGACGTCCTCGGCGAGCGCCCGCGCTTCGACGTCTTCAATCCGCAGTGGCCGATCTACTCGAGCAACTATCAGGGACCCGTGGCGCGCATCCTGGGCGGCGAGATCGAGAACAGCCTGTTCGGCGCCGCTTCGCTCGTGTACCCGGGCGCGCGGGTTGGCGGCAGCATCGTGCGTCGCGAGGCCGTCGTGGAAGCCGACGCCGAGCTCGAGGACTGCGTCGTCATGGATTATGCCCGCATAGGCCGCGGCGCACGGCTGCGGCGGACCATTGTCGACCGCCACAGCGCCATTCCCGAGGGCGCCACGATCGGCTTCGACGCCGACCGCGACGCCGAGCGCTATTACCGTTCGCCGGGCGGGATCGTCGTGGTGCCGCGCGGGACGAGCCTTTACTACGCGCGCGATTCGCGCGGCGCCGGGTTCGGCTATGCCGAGTAAACGCCATCCGCCCGCGCGCGGGGGCTCGCGAGGCCCGCGAGGGGCGGGGCGGTGACGGCCCCGCACGCCGCATCGGTCAAAGAAACGCAGGCGCTGCGCGTCATTCCGAGCGGCGCCTACGCCGCGGCGATCTTCGATCTCGACGGGGTGCTGACGCGCACGGCGCGAGCGCATGCGGCGGCATGGAAGCGGCTGTTCGACGATTACTTGGAAGAGCGCGGCCGCGCCGAGGGACGCGACTACGCGCCGTTCGACATCGATGACGATTACCGGGCCTATGTCGATGGCCTGCCGCGCTACGACGGCGTGCGGGCCTTTCTCGAGGCCCGCGGGATCGAGCTGCCCGAGGGCGATCCCGGGGACCCGCCCGAGGCGGATACCGTGCGCGGGCTCGGCAATCGCAAGAACGCGCTGTTCCTCGAGCGCCTGCACGCCGGCGGCGTCGAGGTCTACGAGGACGCCGTGGATTTTCTCAGGCGGGTGCGCGCGGCCGGCATCGCCACCGCGGTGGTGTCGTCGAGCCGCAACTGCGGCGAGGTGATCCGGGTGGCGGGGATCGCCGGGCTGCTCGACGCGCGCGTTGACGGCAATGACCTCGGCGCAGGCCTCGCCGGCAAGCCGGCGCCCGACATGTTCGTCGAGGCCGCGCGGCGGCTCGGCTCGGCGGCGCCGTGCGCGATGATGTTCGAGGACGCGGCGGCGGGCGTGCGGGCGGGGCGGGCGGGCGGCCTCGGGCTGGTCATCGGCGTCGATCGGGCCGGGGCGCCGGGGGGGCTCGCTGCGGAGGGCGCCGACTGGGTCATCGACGATTTCTCGCGCCTGCGCCTGGACGGCGAGCCCGGGGATTGGCCCGCGGACGCGCTGCTCCTGCCCTCGGCGCTGTCGCGGGTGGAGGCGTTGGGCTATTGGGCGGACCGACGCCCCATCGCGGTGTTCCTCGATTACGATGGCACGCTCACGCCGATCGTCGAGCGGCCCGAGGACGCGCTGCTCGCGCCCGCGACGCGCGCGGCGGTGGAGACGCTGGCGGCACGCTGTCTCGTCGCGGTGGTCAGCGGACGCGATCTCGACGACGTGCGCGCGCTCGTGGGCATCGATACCCTTTATTACGCGGGCAGCCATGGTTTCGATATCGAGGGGCCGGACGTGCGCCGCGCCCACCCCGCGGCCGAGGGTCAGGTCGACGAGCTCGCCGCGGCGGCGGCGGCGCTCGAGCGGGGGCTGGCCGGCATCGCCGGCGCCCAGGTCGAGCGCAAGCGCTTCGCGGTGGCCGTCCACGACCGGCGGGTCGCCGAGGCCGAGCGCGCGCGGGTCGCCGAGGCCGTGGGAGCGGTGGCGGCCGAGCACCCCCAGCTGCGGCGCACCGGCGGCAAGCGCGTGCATGAGCTGCGCCCCGGGGTCGATTGGGACAAGGGCCGGGCGATCCGCTGGCTGCTCGAAGCGCTGTGCCCGGGCGAGCCGCCCCTGGCGCTGTACCTCGGTGACGACGAGACGGACGAGGACGCCTTCGCGGCGCTGCGCAGCGACGGGGTACCGGTGCTGGTGGCCGAGGCGCCACGAGCGACCCGCGCCCGCTACCGGCTGTCCGACCCCGACGCCGTGCGCCGATTCCTATCGGAGCTCGCCGGCATGCTGGGGGACGGGCGGTGAACGAGTGGTGCCTGTGCTACGAGGGCTATCGACCCGCGCAGGAAGGGCTGCGCGAGGCGCTATGCACCCTCGGCAACGGGCGCTTCGCCACGCGCGGCGCGAGCACGCTGGTGCGCGCCGACGGGGTGCATTATCCGGGCACGTATCTCGCCGGCACGTATGACCGTCTCGAGTCCACGGTGGAGGGGCAGATCGTGGAGAACGAGTCGCTGGTGAACCTGCCCAACTGGCTTTGGCTCGCGCCGCGTCTGCCCGAGCAGGGCTGGCTGGACCTGCGCGCCGTCGAGGTGCTCGACTATCGTCACGAGCTCGACCTGCGCCACGGGCTGTTGAGGCGTCACGTCCGTCTGCGCGATGCCGCCGGACGGACCACGCGCCTGGTCGAGCGGCGGCTCGTGCACATGGGCGATCCTTATCTGGCGGCGATCGAGCTCACCCTCACCGCCGAGGACTGGGCCGGCCCCGTCGAGATCGAGAGCGCCCTGGACGGGGGCATCGTCAATGCGGGCGTCGAGCGTTACCGCGGGCTCGCCAACCGTCATTTGTCCCCTCGGGAAGCGCGCGTCACGGAGGGCGGGCTGCTGTATCTCAAGACCGAGACGGCCCAGTCGGAGCGACGCATCGCCGCGGCCGCGCGCACACGCGTCTTCCGCGAGGGCTCGGAGCTGCGGACCGAGCGTCGGACCGCCACGGCGGACGATCGAGTCGCCGAGCGCTTCACGGTCGAGCTCCCGCAGGGCACGCCGGTGGGCGTGGAGAAAGTGGTCGCCTTGCACGGGTCGACTGACCACGCGGTCGCCGAGTGCGGTCTCGCCGCCCGCGGCGCGGTCGCGGCGGCCGGCGACTTCGGGCGACTCGAGGCGACGCACCGGCTGGCCTGGACGCAGCTGTGGCGCGAGTTCGATATCGGCGTGGATCAGCCGGATGCCGAGGCCGCGGCTCGCACGCGGATGGCGCTGCGGCTGCATCTGTTGCATCTGCTGCAGACCGCCTCGCCGCACACGATCGACCTCGATGCGGGCATCCCGGCGCGGGGGCTGCACGGCGAGGCGTATCGCGGCCACGTCTTCTGGGACGAGCTGTTCGTCTTGCCGTTGTTCAATCTTCGCGCGCCCGAGATCAGCCGCGCAGTGCTGCTCTATCGGTATCGGCGGCTCGGTGCCGCCCGCGCGGCGGCGCGCGCGACGGGGTTCGCCGGTGCGATGTTCCCGTGGCAGAGCGGCAGCGACGGGCGCGAGGAGAGCCAGCGCATCCACCTCAATCCGCAGTCCGGGCGCTGGATCCCCGATCACTCGCATCTTCAGCGGCACGTCAACGCGGCGATCGCTTTCAACGTGTGGCAGTACTACCAGGCCAGCGGCGACCTGCGGTTCATGGACGCCTACGGCCTGGAGATGTTGCTCGAGATCGCCCGGTTCTTCTCCAGCCTGGCCGAGCACGACGCGGACCGCGGCCGCTACGTCATCCGCGGCGTCATGGGGCCCGACGAGTATCACGACGCCTATCCGGACGCCGAGCGTCCGGGGCTGGACAACAATGCCTATACCAATGTGATGGCCGTTTGGGTCTTGCGCTGCGCGCTCGAGGCCCTGCCGCTGGTGCCGGCGTCCCGGTGTGATGCGCTCAAAGAGCGGCTCGGGCTCGATGCGAACGAGCTCGAGCGCTGGGAGGACATCACCTGTCGCATGTTCGTGCCGTTTCAGGATGAGGACATCATCAGCCAGTTCGAAGGCTACGAGCGGCTGGCGGAGTTCGACTGGGAGGGTTACCGCGAGCGCTACGGCGACATCCAGCGCCTGGACCGCATCCTCGAGGCCGAGGGGGATACGCCGAATCGCTACAAGGCGTCCAAGCAGGCCGACGTCCTCATGCTGATGTACCTGTTCTCCGCGGAGGAGCTCACCGGTCTCTTCCGCCGGCTCGGCTACCCCCTGGGGCGCGAGGCGATACCGCGCAATATCGACTACTACAGCCGGCGCACGTCGCACGGCTCGACGTTGAGCCGAGTGGTGCACTCCTGGGTCATGGCCCGGCTCCACCGGGAACGGTCGTGGCGGTTGTTCACCGAGGCGCTGGAGAGCGATGTGGCCGACGTGCAGGGCGGCACGACGCCGGAGGGCATCCACCTCGGCGCCATGGCCGGGACGGTGGACTTGATCCAGCGGGGCTACACGGGAATCGAGGCGCGAGGCGATATCCTCTGGCTGAACCCGGCGCTGCCGCAGGGCCTGGATGCCCTGCGGCTGAGGATGCGTTACCGCGGCTGGCCGCTCGAGCTTCACATCAGCCACGACCGGCTGACGATCACGGCCACCGACAGCGGCCCGCAGCCGCTGCAGATCGGGGTGCGCGCCGATATCCACGCCGTCAAGGGCCACCAGGTCCGAGAATTTTTCATCTAGGCCCCGACAGGGTGTCCGGGACCGTGCCATGATCACCCGTTTCTCGGCCGCGTCTCGCATGCCTCCGGCAGAGGGCGCTGCCCTCCCGCACGGCCTGCGCCGTCCGCGGCGCCGGTGCCGGGGCCGCGAATGTCCCCGGCGAGCCCCGCCGCGCCGGGCGAGGGGTCTGCCAATCGGGTTCGGTCCTGGATCCGGCCGGGCGTTGATCCTCGTCAAGATCGGCTGACACCGGCGGTGGTGTGTTGTTATATGTATGCGGGCCGCCGCCACGCGGCGGCTTGCGTCGCGAGGTGACCCAAGACGGCCCTGATACGGGACGTAGCCTTCCGCCGGCCGTCGTCCGGCCCCGGCATGGAACCACCGCCATGACGTCAGAAGCCGAGCTTACAGAGAACACCCCCGTCGCGCGGTTCGCCGTCAAGGACTGCGCCCTGATCGCCATCGCGACCGGCACGCGCGCGTGGACCTTGAAGGAGCTGCACGACCGGTTGCTGGCGGTCCCGCAGGGCAGCCTCTATTATCATTTCTGGGGCGGACTGCTCGAGCCGCGGTTCGAGGAGCGCGAGTACAACAACGACTTCGCCGGCTGGGCGCGCCACGGTCTGCACGACGGCACACTCAGCGAGCAGCTCGCCATGATCGATCCGTCGCAGTACATCGATCTCGAAGAGCTGCGACAGGTGATCCTCGAGATCATAGAGACGCGTCTCGACGAAAGCGATTTCCTGCCCTGGGCGCGCGCCACCCAGCAGTTCGAGTTCGTGCGCTCCCAGATCGTGACGTTCGACACGGAGCTGCGCGCCGAGACGCCGGAGGCGCTCGGGACCCTTGTGCCGCAGCTCGCCACGGGCAGCATCTTCTATCATTTCATCGACGCGCGCCGGCGCACGCCGGACCGCGGCGACGACTTCTCCGAGTGGCTCGCGCGGTTCGGTGCCGGCTACGCTCGCCTGCGCGAGGCGCTCGCGAACGTCGATCCTTACTACGCTTCTCTCGCCGATCTGCGCAAGGACATCAGCGCTGCCTTCACGCGTGGTCTCGAAGGGAGGCCGGCATGAGCCTGCTCGACGCCGTCGCCGAGGTCGCCGGCCCCGGCGTGGTGGATCATCTCCATCAGCTCGCGCGCCCGCTGCAGGGCGCGACGCTGGTGCACGTCAATTCCACGCGCGTCGGCGGCGGGGTGGCGGAGATCCTGACCAAGCTCGTGCCGCTGTTCCGTGAGCTCGGCATCGACACGCGCTGGGAGGTGATCAGCGGTGAGGCGGCGTTTTATCAGTGCACCAAGGGGCTGCACAACGCCCTGCAGGGAAACCGGGCTCATATTCCCGATCGCCTGTTGAGCGCGTATGAGGAGACCAACGCCGACGCCGCGCAGCAGCTGGGCGATCTGCTGCGCGAGGCCGATTTCGCGTTCATCCACGATCCCCAGCCCGCGGCGCTGCTGGCGCACGTGCCGGACCGCAAGGGCGTCTGGATCTGGCGTTGCCACATCGACGCGAGCCATCCTTACCGCGCGGCGTGGAAGTTCCTGCGACGCCACGTCGCGAATTACGACGCGAGCATCTTCTCCCTCGCCGCCTTCGCCCAGTCGCTGCCGCATCCGCAGTACATCGTGCCGCCCAGCATCGATCCGCTGAGCGACAAGAATGCCGAGCTCGAGCGGGCGGAGATCGACGGCGTTTACGCGCGCTTCGAGCTCGATCGGGAGCGCCCGGTGCTCGTTCAGGTCTCGCGCTTCGACCGCTTCAAGGATCCCGTGGGGGTGATTCGAGCGTACCGGCTGGCCAAACGCTTTCTTCCCGGCGTGCAACTGGTGCTGGCCGGCGGCAGCGCCACCGACGACCCGGAAGGCGAGGCCGTGCTGGCGGAGGTGCAGGCGGCCGCGGAGGCCGACGCCGACGTCCATGTCCTGCTGTTGCCGCCGGACGCGCACCGCACGATCAACGCCCTGCAACGCGCCGCCGACGTGGTCATACAGAAATCGACGCGCGAAGGCTTCGGGCTCACGGTCACCGAGGCGCTGTGGAAGGCCAAGCCGGTCATCGGGGGAGACACCGGGGGCATTCGGCTCCAGGTGATCGACTACCATACGGGTTTTCGCGTCAACACGCCCGAGGGGGCCGCATTGCGCGTGCGCTACCTGCTGCACGAGCCGGCGCGGGCCGCCGAGATGGGGCGCAAGGCGCGGGAATTCGTGCGCGAGAATTTTCTTTTGACGCGGCAGCTGCGCGAGTATCTGACGCTCATGGTGGCCCTGCGCTACGGCAAGGGCGATCGGATCGAGCTTGGCTAGCCTCCGGGCGGCGTCGGGCTGCCACCTTGCTCGGGGGGGCTTGCGGGGTGCATGCGGGCAGTCCGGCCGCGCCGAATCACTCAATCTGGAGGTCGCTGGACTATGCGGTTAGCCGGCAAGGCGCCAGGTCCGCCACGGAAACCTATTTGTAAACGAGGAAGGCCCGCCGTTCTCGGCGCCTTGGCGGTTCAATCGGAATGACTCGAGGAGAGGCATGCGGCATGGAGCTCCGCCGTCGTCACGACATGCCCTTCGGCGCCGCCGTGGAGGCGGACGGGCACGTGCGCTTCGGCCTGTGGGCGCCGGCGGTGCGGGCGGTGGATGTGCAGATCGAGGGCACCGGGGGCTGCGAGCGCCTGCCGATGACGGTCCGCGACGACGGTTGGTTCGTGCTGCGTACCCGCCGGGCGCAGGCCGGCGACCGTTACTGGTATCGCATCGACGGCGATAACGCCGTTCCGGATCCGGCCTCGCGGGACCAGGCGGACGATGTCCACGGCCCGAGCGTCGTCGTCGACCCGTCGCAGCGGGTGTGGCGCGACGGTGTTTGGCGCGGCCGCCCGTGGGGGGAGGCCGTGATCTACGAGGTCCATGTCGGCACCTTCACGCCGGAGGGGACCTTCGACGCGCTGCGCGGGCGGCTCGACGCGCTCGTCGAGCTCGGCGTGACGGCGCTTGAGCTCATGCCCGTGGCGGATTTCCCCGGCGCACGGAACTGGGGATACGACGGCGTGCTGCTCTTCGCGCCGGACCGTTGCTACGGGACGCCGGATGCGCTCAAGGACCTGGTGGAGGCGGCGCACGCGCGTGGTCTGATGGTGCTCATGGACGTGGTTTACAATCACTTCGGGCCGGAGGGCAATTACCTGCACGCCTACGCGCCGCAGTTCTTCACGTCCCGGCATCAGACGCCGTGGGGCGACGCCATCAACTTCGACGGGCCCGACTCGCGCTGGGTGCGCGAGTTCTTCATTCACAACGCACTCTACTGGCTCGAGGAGTTTCACATCGACGGGCTGCGGCTCGACGCCGTGCACGCCATCATGGATGACTCGCGGCCCGATATCCTGGAGGAGCTCGCCGAGCGTGTGCACGCCGGGCCCGGTCGTGAGCGGGAAGTGCATCTGGTCCTGGAGAATGACGACAACGCCGCGCGGTACCTGACGCGCGATGCCGGCGGCCGCCCGCGCGCCTACGTCGCGCAGTGGAACGACGACGTCCATCACGCCCTGCATTGCCTGCTGACGGGCGAGACGGGAGGCTACTATCAGGACTACGCCGACGCGCCCATCCGGCACCTCGCGCGCTGCCTGGCCGAGGGCTTCGCCTACCAGGGCGAGCGCTCGGCCTACCGGCATGGGCGGCCCCGCGGCGAGCCGAGCGCGCACCTGCCGCCGATCGCGTTCGTGGGCTTTCTCCAAAATCACGATCAAGTCGGCAACCGCGCGTTCGGTGAGCGTATCGGCGCGCTCGCCGCGCCGGAGGCGGTGCGTGCGGCGGCGGCCGTCGTCCTGCTCGCGCCCGCGCCGCCGTTGCTCTTCATGGGCGAGGAGTGGGCGGCGCGCGAGCCGTTTCAATACTTCTGCGACCTGGAGCCGGACCTGGCGCCGCAGGTGACCGAGGGACGGCGCGAGGAGTTCACCGGCTTTCCCGAGTTCCGGGACCCGGACGCCCGCCAGCGCATCCCGGACCCGCTGGATCCGGCAACCTTCGAGCGCTCGCGCTTGGACTGGGCGGCGCGCGAAGGCCCGGAGGGGACGGAGACCCTGGCGCTCTACCGCGAGCTGCTGGCGCTGCGGGGCCGGCTGATCGCTCCGGCGCTCGGCGGCGCGCGGGTCGAGGAGGTCGAGGTCCTCGAGGCGCACGGCGTGGTCGCGGGATGGCGGCTCGGTGACGGCGCGCGGCTGACGTTGTGCGCGAACCTCGGCGGCAGCGTGCTCGAAGGCTGGCGGCGCCCGGCGGGCGCGGTCGCCTTCGAGACCGCGCGCGGCGTCGCGGACGGCCTCGCGGGCGGAACGATGCCGCCATGGGGCGTCGTCTGGCTCCATGCGCCGGCCGAGCGGCGGGCACGCTGAGCGATGTCGCGGCGCCCGCCCGTCACGCCCCGCGCGACCTATCGCCTGCAGCTCAACACCGAATTCACCTTCGCCGACGCGGCGCGGCTGGTGCCTTATCTGGACGCGCTCGGTGTCAGCCACTGCTATCTCTCGCCGTATCTCAAGGCCCGGCCGGGAAGCGTGCACGGTTACGACATCGTCGATCACCAGGATCTCCACCCCGACCTCGGGGATTGGACCGATTTCGAGGCGTTTCTTGAGACCCTGCAGGCGCACGGAATGGGGCAGATCGCCGACGCCGTCGTCAACCACATGGGCGTGGGCGGGGCCGACAACGCGTGGTGGCTCGACGTGCTCGAGAACGGCCAAGCCTCACGGTATGCGCAGTTCTTCGACGTCGATTGGGACCCCATGCGCGAAGCCCTCAAGGGCAAGATCCTCATCCCCCTGTTAGGCGCGCGTTACGGCACCGTCCTCGAGCGCGGCGAGCTGCAGCTCGTCCACGCGCCGGAGAGCGGGGAGCTCCGCGTGGAGTACTACGAGCACCGTTTCCCCATCGACCCGAGGACCTATCCGCAGGTCCTGCGCCACGGCCTGGAACGCCTGGAGCACGAGCTCGGTCCCGACCATCCGGCGCGGCTCGAGCTCGAGAGCCTGCTGACGGCATTGGAGCGTCTGCCATCGACCCGCGATGAGCGCCCGGAGGCGATCGAGGAACGCGCCCGGGACGGGCCGCTCCACAAGCAGCGCCTGGCGGCGCTGTGCGCGCAAACACCGGAGATCGCCGCGCACGTCCAAGCCGCGGTGGCGGCCTTCGGCGGCGACCCCGAGCGGCCCTCGAGCTTCGACGCGCTCCACGGGCTGCTCGAGGCCCAGCCGTATCGGCTCAGTCACTGGCGCGTGGCCGCCGACGAGATCAACTACCGGCGTTTCTTCGACATCAACGATCTGGCCGGCCTGCGTCAGGAGAATCCCGCGGTCTTCGAGGCCACGCACAAGCTATTGCTCGAGCTCTACACGGCCGGCAAGCTGCACGGGCTGCGCATCGATCACCCCGACGGCCTCTATGATCCGGGCGGCTATCTGGCGGCCCTGCACGAGGCCCTCCTCGAGCGCGCGCCGGCGGGCGCGGAGCCATCGTCCGGCGAGCAGCCGCCCTGTTACCTGGCGATCGAGAAGATCCTCGCGCCGTTTGAGCGGCTGCGCCCGGACTGGCCGGTGGCGGGCAGCACGGGATACGAGTTCCTCAACGGCCTCAACGGACTGCTGCTCCGGCCCGACGGAGAGCGGGCGCTCACGCGCACCTATGGACGTTTCACCGGCGTGGATGAGCCGTACGAGGAGACCCTGTACCGCTGCAAGCGACTCGTCATCCGCTCGCAGCTCTCGGGCGAGCTGACCGTGCTCGCCAATCTGCTGGACCGGATCGCCCAGTCCGACCGGCGCACCCGGGATTACACGCTGAACGGCCTGCGCGAGGCCCTGACCGAGGTGGTGGCCTGCTTCCCCGTGTATCGCACGTACGTGACGCCATCGGGGGCCTCGGACGAGGACCGGCAGTACATACGGTGGGCGGTCCGTCAGGCGAAGAAGCGCAGCCCGGCCGCCGACGTGAGCATTTTCGATTTCGTGCACGACACCCTGCGTCTGGAGGGCGATGCGGCGGCGCGTGCCGCGCGTCGGGCATTGATCCGGTTCGTCATGCGTTTCCAGCAATATACCGCGCCCGTCACGGCGAAGGCGCTCGAGGACACCAGCTTCTACGTCTACAATCGGCTGGTCTCGCTCAACGAGGTCGGCGGTGATCCGCGCCGGTTCGGGATCTCGGTGGATGCCTTTCACCGCCAGAATCGGGAGCGGGCGCGCGACTGGCCGCGCGCCATGCTCGCGACCTCCACGCACGACACCAAGCGCAGCGAGGACGTGCGCGCCCGGCTCGACGTGCTGTCCGAGATTCCCGATGAGTGGCGCCGGCAGGTCCATCGCTGGGCGCGCACCAATCGCCGGCACGTGACCGAGGTCGATGAGGCCCGGGCGCCCGATCGCAACGACGAGTATCTGTTCTATCAGACCGTGCTGGGCGCGTGGCCCCTGGGCGATATCGACGAGGCCGGGCTCGCCGCGTTCCGAGAGCGCGTCGAGAGCTACATGCTCAAGGCGGTCAAGGAGGCCAAGGTCCATACCTCCTGGATCAATCCCAATACGGACTACGAGGAGGCCGTGTCGGGGTTCGTGCGCGGTGCCCTCGAGCGGGTGCAGCGCAACCCCTTCCTGGACAGCTTCCTGCCGTTCGCGCGGCGCGTCGCGTACCTCGGCCTCTACAACAGCCTGAGCCAAACCCTGCTCAAGCTCACCGCGCCCGGGGTGCCGGACATCTACCAGGGATGCGAGCTGTGGGACTTCAGCCTGGTCGATCCGGACAACCGGCGCCCGGTCGACTACGCCGGGCGCGCCGCGATGCTTCGCGATCTGGAGGCCGTCGTGCAGGCGGGAGAGCGACGGCCCGCGCTCGTCCGCGGGCTGCTCGACAGCCTCGAGGACGGGCGCGCCAAGCTCTACGTGACGTGGACGGCGCTCGAGGCCCGGCGGCGGCTGCCGGCCCTCTTCGGAGAAGGCGACTACGCCGGGCTCGAGGTGCGCGGCCCGCGTGCCGAGCATCTGTGCGCCTTCGCCCGGCGCGCGGGCGATGCCGGCCTGGTCACGGTGGCCCCGCGCTGGTTCGCCTCACTGTGTCCCGAGCCCGGGGCGCCGCCGCTCGGCGAGGCGGCATGGGCCGAGACGGTCGTGGAGATGCCGCATCCCGGGGCTTACCGCAACGCCCTGACCGGCGTGCGGTTGACGACGCGGGCGCTCGACGGGCGGCACGGGTTGCCCGCCGCGGATATGCTCGGCGGGTTCCCGGTGGCGCTGCTCGAGCACGAGCCCTGAGGGCCGGCGGCCGAGCATTGATCGAGATCATGGCACGGCTTGGGTCAGAGGGCGAATATAATCGAAGTTTCCGCACGCCGTCCTTCGGGGAGGGATGTCATGGCGATCGCCGGCCGCGTCGAGCGTTATCTGATCGAGCACCGCGTGCCCTACGATGTGGTCGGTCATGCGCACACGGAATCGAGCCTGCAGACGGCGAGAGCGGTGCACATGGATGCCGAGCGCATCGCCAAGGCCGTGATGCTGCGCGACGAGCGAGGTCCGCTGCTCGCCGTCATCCCGGCCTCGCACCGCCTCCGCCTCAATACGCTGCGCGACCAGCTCGGGCGTGACCTCGAGCTGGTCCCCGAGGCCGAGCTCGCCGAGATCTTCCCCGACTGCGCCCTCGGCGCGGTGCCCGCCTTCGGTCCGGCCTACGGGCTGGACGTGGCCCTCGACGAGCGTCTGCTCGAGCAGGCCGAGGTCTTCGTCGAGGCCGGCGACCACGAGGAGCTCGTGGGCGTATCCGGCGAGCACCTGCTCGAGCTGCTCGAGCCCGCGTATCGTGGACGCTTGGCGACGGTCGGCTGACGGGCGATTTCTTGATTTCGATTGATCTAACCGCCAAGCCGCCAAGCGCGCCAAGAGTAATTTTTAAAAAAACCGGGATCTTACTGAGCATCGGCCGCCGATTTCTTGACTCGGGCGCCTCTTTCTCACGGGTGACCCCGGCCGTGATTGATCCAACCACCAAGCCGCCAAGAAGGCACAAAACGAATCAAGAGATCTCCGAGCGGCATTCGCGAGACGCCGAGCCGTAAGGGCACGGAATCTTTTTATTTTGAAAATTCTCCTTGGCGCGCTTGGCGGCTTGGCGGTGAATCCGGCCGTTCGAAGGTCCCCTAGAAGGTGCGTTCCCACAGCAGCCGGCCGAGCTTGAGCGGCTGCACGAGGAGCACGGGCAGGATCGAGCAGCCGAGGACGAGGCCCCAGTCGCCGGGCGACAACCGCACGGTGCCGAGCACGGTGCTCAGGACGGGGACGTAGACGGCGCCGACGAGGAGCACGGCGCCCACCGCCAGCGCGATCCACACGTAGGGGTTGACGGTGACCTCGTTGGCGAGCAGGCGGCTGTCGGGGTCTCGCATGTTGAAGACGTGCCACAGGCGCGCGAACCCGAACGTCAGGAACGACACGGTCACCGCATGGGATGTCTCCAGGCCGCGGCCGGCGAGGACGTAGGCGAAAACCCCCAGCACGGCGGCGGCGACGATCACCCCGTAGCCGACGACCGCGCCCCAGTGCGCCTTCGACACGATGGGCTCGTGCGGTTCGCGCGGCGGCTCGTCCATGGCGTCCGGCGGACCCGACCCGACGCCGAGGGCCAGCGCCGGAAGGACGTCGGAGACGAAGTTGATGAACAGAATCTGCAGCGGCAGCAACGGCAGCGGCGCCTGCGTGGTCGCGACCAGCGCGACCGCGAGGATCTCGGCCAGGTTGCCCGAGAGCAGATAGACGATGAACTTGCGGATGTTGGCGAATATCGCACGCCCGTGCTCGATGGCGGCGACGATGGTGGCGAAGGCGTCGTCACGCAGGATCATATCGGCGGCGTCGCGGGCGACATCGGTTCCCCGCCGTCCCATCGCGACCCCGATGTCGGCCTTCTTGAGCGCGGGCGCATCGTTGATGCCGTCGCCGGTCATGGCGACGACCCCGCCATCGGACTGATAGAGCCGGACCAGCTCGAGCTTCTGCTCCGGCGACACGCGCGCGAACACCGCGGTCCGGGAGAGCCGGCGACGGCGCGCGGGATCGTCGCGCGCGAGGTCGGCCTCTGAAAGCACCACGGGCTCGGCGTCGTCCGGGCCGGCGATACCGAGCATCGCCGCGATGCGTCTCGCCGTCGCGGGGTGATCGCCGGTCACCATGACGACCCGGATGCCGGCGCGCCGACACGCGGCGACCGCCGCCTCCGCGTCCGGGCGCGGCGGATCGTAAAACCCCACGAGCCCGAGCAGCGTCAGCCCCGAGTACGGATCCGGATCGGGCCGCTCGGCCGTCGTCTCGGCGAACGCGAGCACCCGCAGCCCCTCGGCCGCCAGCTCGTGGCTGCGCTCCAGCCAGCGCTCGCGCTCACGGTCGTCGAGCGCCGCCGCCTGCTCGCCGCGGCGCACGCGCGAGCAGGCGGCGAGCGTGGCCTCGGGCGCGCCCTTGACGGCGACGCGGTAGCGCGCGTCCTCGCGATGGACGGTCGCCATCATCTTGCGCGCAGGATCGAAGGCGAACTCGGTCACCTCGGGCGCATGCTCGAGCAGCGCATCGCGCCGAAGCCCCGCCGCGCGCGCGGCCGCGAGCAACGCGACCTCCATGGGATCGCCGAGCCCGCCATCGGTCGTGGTGGTCTCGTCGAGCTGCGCGTTGTTGCAGAGCGTCCCCGCTTCGAGCAACGCGGTCAGCGCCGGGTGCTCGTGCGGGACGATGCGCTCGCCATCGCGCTCGAACACGTCCCGGTGCGCATCGTGCTCGATTGGGCCGTCCGCGAGCACGACGACGTGCACCGTCATCCGGTTCTCGGTGAGTGTCCCGGTCTTGTCGGTGAGGATGGCGTCGGCCGCCCCGAGCGTCTCCACGGCCGACAAGCGCTTGACCAGCGCCTGCCGGACGGCCATCCGGTGCACGCCGCGGGCCAACGCGATAGTGGCCACGATAGGCAGGCCTTCCGGCACCGCCGCGATCGCCAGCGCCAGCGCGGTCTCGATCACGACCAGCGCGGACTTGCCCGCGATCAGACCGAGCGCCGTGACCGCGATCGCGACCACGCCCGTCAGCAGCGTCAGCCGCCGGCCGAGCTGGTCGAGCCGCCGCTCGAGCGGCGTGCGTTCCCCGTGCGCCTCCTCGACCAGTGTCGAGACGCGTCCGATCTCCGTGTCTTTGCCGGTGGCGACGGTGACGCCGATGCCCGAGCCCTGCGCGACCGCCGTGCCGTTGTAAAGCATGTTGGTCCGCTCGGCCAGCGGCCGGTCCTCCCTGACCGTGTCCACACTCTTGCTCGTCGGCACGGATTCGCCGGTCAGCGCCGACTCGTCGCACAGGACGTTGTTGGCCTCGATGAGACGCAGGTCCGCCGGGACCACGTTGCCGGCGTCGAACACCACGATGTCGCCCGGCACCAGGCGCGGCGTGCGCACCACGCGCTCGCGCCCGCCGCGGCGAACGCGCACGTTCCCTTCACCCAGCCGCCGCAGGGCCTCGACGGAACGCTGGGACTGCCACTCCATGAAGAAGCCGATGGCGGCGTTGGCGACCAGCGCCGCCGCGATGGCCGCCCCCTCCACGATACGGCCCAGCGCGGCGGAAACCACCACCGCCGCGGCCAGCAGGAGGATGACGACGCTCTTGAACTGATCGATCAGTATGGCGAGGCGGCCGCGGCGGCGGGCGGCGCGCAGGCGATTGGGCCCGTAGCGCTCGCGCCGGCGGCGCACCTCTTCATCGTTGAGCCCACGGTCGGGGTCGACCTCGAGGTCATGCAGGACTTCGTCCGCCGTCCGGGCGTGGGGTGCGCTCATGAGGCTGGATCAATCACCTCGCGCCAAGCGGGGATCCCCCGCCGGCCGGGCGGGTAGCCGGCGGATCGGTCCGCAGGCCGGTCCCGCATCGGCCGCGGCGGCGCCTCTCGGATCCGGGCGGCTGTCGACGGGGATCAGGGGCGCCCGCGAACCTCGCGCTCCCGCTCTTGCTCGCGCTCCAGGAGCGCGGCCAGGTTCGAATGCATCTCGGTGAGCAGCCCGATGATATCGTCCACGGTGAGAATCCCGACCAGCCCGCCGTCGTCGCCGACCACGGGGGCGCGCCGTACTCCGCGCCTGCGCATATGGGCCAGCGTCTCGGGCAGAGAGTCCGATTCCCGGGCGGTGAGCAGCGGCTCGGTGACGATGTCCTGCACGCGCAGCTCGTCCGGCGATAAACCCGGCGCCATGACCTCGACGACCAGGTCGCGGTCGGTCACGATGCCGGTCGGGACGGTCAGGCCATCCTGCTCCTCGATGACGACCACGTCGCCCACGTGACGACGCCGCATGAGCTCGGCCGCCACGCGCACCGGCTCGTCGCTCGCCACGACAATCACCTCACGGTTGCAGTATTCTCCGACGGACATGGCCGGCTCCTCGTGTCTGCGGCAGACGGTTCCCGGCGCCGCAACGCTGTCGTGGTCCCCATGGGAGCGCCCCTCGCGACGGATTCGCCGCTGGGCCCGCGACGCGCGGTGGTGCCCCCGCCTGGCTCGTAGCATCGCGTTAAGGATCCCGCCCGGCGTTGACGCAAGTCAACGTCGGACCCCTCCCGGCGGACCTCCCCGGGCCCAGCAGGCCGCCGGCTCGAGCCCGGGCGCGCGGCCCGGCGCCCGGGGGGTCGGCATGGCCGCCGTTGACGGGCATCAATGCCCTTCAGCGCCGGCGACCGCAACATGGCTCGCGTCCCAGGCGCGGGATCCCGGGCGCGGCGAGTCGCTCGGGCCCCGGATGCCGTGCTCGGGAAGAGATCACCGCGAGGCGCCGCCGAAGGCCGATCCGTCATGCCCGAGCTGCCGGACGTCGAGACCTTCAGGCGCTATCTGGACGCGACCTCGCTCCACCAGCGTATCCGCCGCGCCGTGGTCGAGGCCCCGGAGCTCGTCCACGGGGTGTCGGCCCGGCGGCTGCGCCGGATCCTCGCCGGGCAGGCGCTCGCGAGCAGCGAGCGGCACGGCAAGTATCTGTTCGGCGCGCTGGAGTCGGATGGCTGGCTCGTCCTGCACTTCGGCATGACCGGCGGGCTCGCCTACTCCAAGCTCGACAAGCCCTTGCCGCGTCACACGCGACTTTGGCTCGAGTTCGACAACGGCTATCGGCTCGCTTACCGGTCCCAGCGCAAGCTCGGGCGGATCGCCCTGACCGGCGATCCGCGGGCGTACGCGGCCGAGCGTGGGCTCGGTCCCGACGCGCTCGATCCCGAGCTCGACCTCGAGCGCTTCCGTGCGCTGATGGCGAAACGTCGCGGCAAGGTCAAAGGTGTGCTCATGGATCAAGGCCTGATCGCGGGCATCGGCAACATCTATGCCGACGAGGTCCTGTTCCAGGCCGGGATTCGCCCGACCACCCGCGTCGACGCCATGGGCGATGAGGACGTGAGCCGCCTCTATGACGCCATAAGGTCGACCCTGCAAGCGACGATCGAGGCTCAGGCGGACCCCGAGCAGATGCCGGAGGGCTTCCTGCTGCCCCAAAGGCACCAGGACGGCCGGTGCCCGCGTTGCGGGCGGGCGCTTGCGCGGGTGCGCGTGAGCGGCCGGACGAGCTACTACTGCCCGCGCTGCCAGCCGGCCTGAATGCTGCCACCGGGCGCGATTCCCGATCGTGCGCGGGCACGCAATCGCGTGAACCCTGATCGGGGTCGGCCGATCCCATCGATCCGCTCGTGAAAAGAAGCGACGGCGCAGGTCACTTATCCACAGGATCGTCTGGTCGCGTGGCGGGCAGGGGATTCCGCTTGCGCGTCCGCAATAACCGTCAAACATCCGGCGAGCCCGACGCCGTCAAACCGCCCCGGGCGGCGCGTCATGCCGGACGTGTGGCGTTGACGCCGGTCAATGCGGGGCCCCGGTGTCCATGGCTCCATTGAGGTCGAATCTCGTCCCTCAGGCGGTTCAAATAGATAGATAAAATAGAGCGATCACCGCCTGGGGGTGCTGCTCATGATCGATACGATCCGGGCCGTGGGCGCGACCGGCTCGCGCCGTGCGGTGCGACGCTCGATGCGGCCGGGATCCCGTAGTCCTCGCGCGTCACGAGCGACGCCATCGGTGATGGAAACGCGCTTATCGAAGATCGAAGACGACCGCGCCGCCTCACCTGCGGCGGGAGGAAAGATATGACGACTCCACTGCTGCAGCTGCTCGACCACGGTCAATCGCTGTGGCTCGATTACATCGACCGAGGCATGCTCCTGGACGGCGCCTTCGAGACGCTGGTCGAGGAAGGCGTGCGCGGCGTGACGAGCAACCCGACGATCTTCTTCAAGGCCATCACGCGGGGGAGCGCCTACGACGACGCGGTGCGCGACCTGGTTCAGGGCGATCCGGGCATCGACGGCGAGCGTCTCTACCACTGGCTCATGGTCCAGGATGTCCAGATGGCGGCCGATGTCCTGCGGCCGGTCTACGACCAGACCGAGGGCTCGGATGGCTACGTAAGCCTCGAGGTGTCGCCGCATCTCGCCTATGACACGGACGCCACCGTCGAGCGGGCTCATCACATTTGGCTGCAGGTCGACCGCCCCAACCTCATGATCAAGGTCCCGGCCACGCGCGAGGGCCTGCCGGCGATCGAGCGGCTCATCGGCGAGGGCATCAACGTCAACGCGACACTGTTGTTCTCGGTGCCGCGTTACCGGGCGGTGGCCGAGGCTTACGCGCGGGGCCTCGCGCTCTGCGCAGACCCCGCTCGTGTCGCCTCGGTCGCGTCCTTCTTCGTCAGCCGGATCGATCGCAAGATCGACGCGCTGCTTGATGCGATCGGCTCCGCCGAGGCCGGACATCTGCGGGGCCGGATCGCCACCGCCAGCGCGAAGGTGGCGTACCAGGCCTTCAAGGAATCGCTGGACGCGCCTCCGTTCGCCGAGCGCCGCCGGCACGGCGCGCATCCGCAGCGGCCGCTCTGGGCGAGCACCAGCACCAAGGATCCCGCTTATACCGATCTCCTGTATGTCGAGGGGCTGATCGGGTCGCAGACCGTGACGACCGTGCCGCCCGAGACGCTCGATGCGCTCATGGGTCACGGCGAGGTCTACGCGACGCTCGAGGAAGAGGTTGACAGGGCCTATGACGACCTCGATGCGCTTGGTCCCCTGGGGATCGACCTCGATCGCGTAACGGCCGAGCTCGAGGACGAAGGTGTCGAGAAGTTTCAAGAGTCTCACGACCAGTTGGTCGCCGCCCTGGAGCGCAAGCGCGACGACGTTGCCAAGACCTTTGCGGAGTCATGAGCCGGCCGGCGGCACATACGGTGCGTCCGTGCTCCCGACCGGCGAGATCACGACGCGTCGTGACGAGCGCAACGGCCACCTGCCGTGCGGTGCCGCGCGCGGCGGCCGTTCTCCTCGGCGGGATGGAGGCACACGGCAAGGCCCGCGCGCGAGCCGACGTCACATGCCGGCGGGTTACGGTTCTCTGACCCGGATTCTCGGATAGGGCATTGAGCGACGATAGCGCCCACCACAGATCCCCCGGCATCGGGCGCGTTCGGTCCGTGCGCGGCAACGTGGTGGACGTGGGATTTCCCGTCGGGCTTCCGCCCCGGTACCGTGAGCTGCGGACCGGACCCGAGGAGCGCATGGTCTTGGAGGTCCAGTCCCATCTCGACGCGCAGACCGTGCGCACGGTGGCGCTCACTCCCACCCGCCGGCTCGGGCGAGGCGACCCCGTCCGTGATACGGGGCATCCCCTGCGGGTGCCGGTGGGCGAGGGCTTGCTGGGCCGGGTGCTGAATGTCTCCGGCGAGCCCATCGATCGAGATCTGGACATCGAGGCCGACGGCCAATGGCCCCTCCACCGCGAGCCCCTGTCCCTGGAGCAGCGAGTCACCACCCGCGACGTATTCGAAACCGGCATCAAGGCCATCGATCTGCTGGCCCCGCTCGAGCGCGGCGGCAAGGCCGGTCTGTTCGGCGGCGCCGGCGTGGGCAAGACCGTGCTCATCACCGAGATCATTCACAACATGGCCGGGCGCTATCGGGGCATCAGCCTGTTCTGCGGCATCGGCGAGCGCTGCCGGGAGGCGGAGGAGCTCTACCGCGCCATGAAGGAGGCGGGGGTTCTGGACCGCACCGTGATGCTCTTTGGTCAGATGAACGAGCCGCCGGGCGCGCGCGCGCGGGTCGGCCATGCGGCCCTGACCGTGGCCGAGTACTTCCGCGACGTGGTGCACCGGGACGTCATGCTGATGATCGACAATATCTTCCGCTTCGTTCAAGCGGGCATGGAGATCTCGGGGCTCATGGGGCAGATCCCGTCGCGAGTGGGCTACCAGCCCACGCTGGCCAGCGAGCTGGCCGAGCTGGAGGAGCGCATCTGCAG
>JABAHQ010017427.1_pt1 | contig 23767 bp, 29 predicted proteins | sample 7062091 | NCBI WGS metagenome assembly JABAHQ01 (sample SAMN14534359, study PRJNA622989) | marine sediment metagenome | biome: marine biome [ENVO:00000428]; feature: marine pelagic biome [ENVO:01000023]; material: deep marine sediment [ENVO:00002113] | place: India: Gulf of Kutch | collected...
TGCCAGCTCTACCAGCGCAGCGCCGACCTGTTCCTGGGCGTGCCCTTCAACATTGCCTCCTACAGCCTGCTGACCTGCATGATGGCGCAGCAGGCAGGCCTGGAGCCCGGTGATTTCGTGCATACCTTCGGGGATGTGCACCTCTACCAGAACCACCTGACAGAAGACATCGTCTACGAACAGCTGCGCCGGACACCGGGGCCGCTGCCGGCGCTGGAGCTGCGGCGCTGCCCGCCCAGCCTGTTCGACTACGGGGAAGGGGATTTCCACATAACCGGGTATGATCCGTATCCGGTCATCCGCGCGCCCATCGCCATCTGAGGTTTTTCATGCGAATCGCACTGATCGTGGCCATGGCCCGCAACCGGGTGATCGGCCGGAATAATCGACTGCCCTGGTACCTTCCGGAGGAGCTGCAGTACTTCAAGCAGGCCACCATGGGCAAATCCATCATCATGGGGCGCCGTACCCACGAATCCATTGGTCGGCCTCTGCCCGGTCGCAGTAACATCGTGGTCACCCGGGATCCCGCCTGGTCCGCTGACGGGGTATCGGTTGTGCATTCCCTGGAAGAGGCCTTTGATCAGGCGGAACGCCAGTCGCTGATTGATGGGGCCGATGAATGCGTGGTGATCGGTGGTGCCCAGCTCTACGCGGAGGCGTTGCCGGAGGCGGACCGGCTCTACATGACCGAGGTGCACGCGGAAGTGGAGGGCGACACCTTCTTCCCAGCGGTGGATCTCAGTCTCTGGGAGGAGGTCTCCCGCGTGGACCACGCCGGGGGCGAGGAAGCCAACCGTTACCCTTACAGCATTGTTGTTTACGACCGGGGAGAGGTCTGAATGAATGATTTTGACAACCTGATGCAGGCTGCCCGCAACGGTCGGGTGGAGCTGAGCCCGGACTGGGGGCAGGGTCGCGCGACCTTCGGTGGCCTGCTGGCGGCGATGGCGCATGAATCCATGCGGGGCCAGCTCGTGGATGAGCGCCCGCTGCGCTCGCTGGCAATCTCGTTCGTCGGGCCAGCGGCCCCGGATCAGGGCGTGGACGTGAGGGCGGAGATCCTGCGCCAGGGTAAGGCGGTTACCCAGGTTGAAAGCCGCATCCATCAGGGGGATGAGCCCGTGATGGTGGCGCTGGGCAGCTTTGGTTCCGGCCGTGAGTCGGTCGTATCCGTTGACCCGGAACCCGCGCCGGAGGCGAAGGCACCGGATGCCGCGCAACCCATGCCGGAAATCAAGGGGGTGACGCCGGATTTCCTGCGTCATTACGAGCTGCGCTTCTGCCTGGGCGGATTCCCGTTCACGGGGTCCTCGGAACGCACCATGGGCGGCTGGATGCGCTTCCGGGAAGCGCCTGATGCCATTACCCATTCGCACCTGGTGGCGCTGGTCGATACATGGCCACCCGCCGTGCTGCCCCACCTGAGCAAGCCGGCGCCCGCCAGCACCCTGAGCTGGACCATGGAGCTGGTGCATCCACTGCCCGCCATCGGTCCTGCCGACTGGCTGCTGTACCGGGCCACCATCGATCAGGCCCGGGATGGCTACGGCATCACCCGGGCGGGTGTCTGGACGACCCGTGGCGAGCTGGTAGCCCGGAGCCAGCAGACCGTGACGGTGTTCGCCTGACCATGAAGGACCAGCGCCAGGCCATGATCCTTGGCGTGATAACGGTCCTGCTGTGGTCCACCGCAGCGACCGCGTTCAAGGTTTCGCTGGCGTATCTGTCCCGAACCGGCCTGATGTTCTGGGGCGTCACCTTCTCGATCGTGGTGCTGGCCGGCTGGCAGGCCTGGCAGGGGCGTCTGGGCGTAACGCTGCGCCCGGGGAGGCGCGACCTCCTGCTGTCCCTGGGGTTCGGGCTCATCAATCCGATCCTCTACTACATACTGCTGTTCGGTGCCTACGACCTGCTGCCGGCGCAGGAAGCGATGGCCATCAACTACACATGGGCGCTGACCCTGGCCTACCTGGCCGTGCCCTTTCTGGGTCACAGGCTGAAGGCGGCGGATGGTGTGGCGGGGCTGATCTGCTACGGCGGCGTATTCATCATCGCCACCCGCGGGCAGCCCATGGCATTCGAGCTGTCGAATGGTCCGGGCGTGGCGCTGGCGCTTCTGAGCACCCTGGTGTGGGCGTTTTACTGGATCTTCAATACCCGGGACACCCGGGAGCCGGTTGCCGGGCTGCTTCTGAACTTCCTGGTGGCGTGGCCGCTGATTCTGGTCATCGCGGTGCTGGACGGCTGGCAATGGCCGGCGTGGCAGGGGCTGGCCGGCGCTGCCTGGGTGGGCGCGTTCGAGATGGGGATCGCCTTCGTGCTCTGGCTTCTGGCCATGAAAAAGGCGACCAACACCTCCCGCCTGAGTAACCTGATCTTCCTCTCACCCCCGCTGTCGCTGGGGTTCATCGCGCTGGTCGTGGGGGAATCCATCCGGGGGTCAACCGTGGTGGGGCTGGTGCTGGTGATCGCGGGCCTGTACCTGCAGCAGCGCTATCACTCGCGAGCTCAGTGACCTTCGATCGGTCGGCGGTTGGAGCGTGGGTCGTCCCAGTCCAGTTCGCGCGGGTCGTACCAGCCCAGTTCGTCACGCACCCGCTTGCGGGATCGTTCGGAGAGGGTATCCCAGATGGCTTCGAAGCGTTCCGCAGCCTCGCTGCGCACGGGGCCGTTACGGCTCTGTAGGCGATGGATGATGTCCGGGAGGCCGAGTGCTTCACCGAGCTGGCCGGGCACGATCCGCTCCTCACCCAGGACCTTGCGCTTATGGGTGCGGCTGGCGAGTACGCGCTGGAGCGCCTCGGCTGCGTTCAGGGCGCTTTCCTCGGTAAAGCGGTTGTCAGTCACGGCACTATATGACCCGGATCCAGAACCGATCCGGGAACTATAACGCGCCCGTAATACAGCTGTCTGCCCCTGAGGGAGATGACGAGCGACCCCGTGATTGGTACTGTATCAACCTTCTTGAATCGAGGGAGTACAGAAAGTGGACAACGACAGCATCAAGGGTGCCTATAAGCGTTACGCACCGGTGTACGACTGGGTGTTCGGGCTGGTGTTCCGGAACGGCCGGCATGTGGCGATGGAATCTCTTGAGTTTAAGTCCGGCGACCAGGTTCTGGAGCTGGGCGTGGGGACGGGCCTGTCGCTGCCGGAATACCCCGATGACGTGGATATCCACGTGACTGGCGTTGATATTTCCCAGGATATGCTCGACAAGGCCGAAAAGCGCATCCGGAAGCACGGGCTGACCAACTGCGAACTGTACAATATGGATGCCGAGGCGCTGGATTTTCCGGACAACAGCTTCGATAAGATCATGGTCCTGTACGTGCTTTCCGTGGTCCCCGATCCCTACAAGGTGATGAGCGAGGTACGCCGGGTCGCCAAGCCGGGTGCGGACGTGATCTTCGTCAACCACTTCGCCAAGGAAAACCCGCTTGTCCGCCGGTTTGAGTCCGCGCTCTCGCGCTGGGCCGCGCCGCTTGGATTCGATCCGGACTTCCCCATGGAACCGGTTCTGGAGAACGTCGGATTGAACGTGGAGAAGATCGAGTCCGTGAACCTGTTCGGTTACTGGACCATGCTGCACGGGCGCTGCCCGGAAGAGTAACGCTGTCCGCCGGGAGCCACGGCCATGAATCGAGCGCTGTTCCCTCTCAACTCGGTGGTGCTTCCCGGCGGCCGCCTGCCCCTGCGGCTCTTCGAACGCCGCTACCTCGATATGCTCACCCGGTCGCTGCGGTCGGACGACCCCTTCGTGCTGGTTCTCCTGGAGCAGGGCGGCCGCGATACACAGTCGAATGCCGCCTTCCATCCCATTGGCTGTGAGGTTTCGGTGGTGGATTTCTCACCGCTTGAGCACGGGGTACTGGGCATCACGGTTGAAGGCCGGAGCAAGGTTTCCGTGGCCCGCAACTGGCGGGAAGCTGACGGACTCAATTGCGGGGATGTGGTGGCCCTGCCGGAGGAACCACGGACCCGGACACCACTTCGGCACGAGGGCCTCTCCGATCTTCTGGCGGCCCTTGTCCGTCATCCGTCGGTGGCGGAGCTTGGGCTCAGCATTGATTATGAGGATGCCCGCCAGGTGGGCTGGCGCCTGACGGAGCTGTTGCCCCTGGCGATCGAGCAGCGTCAGTCGCTGGTTGAACTGTCCGATCCCCTGGAGCGGCTTGAGGTGCTGTCCCGGCTGGTTGACGCCATGGAGTGATTCGCGCTTCCCAGATGCCAGACCTGATCGTAGCCCCGGCGTCCGGCCTCCCTCAGTGCCTGTTCGCACCGCTGTCGCAACGACGGTGCCGAGGTTTCCCCCGAAGCGCGGGTGGTACAGCCAATGCTGGCCGTAATGCTTTCCACGCCCGGCCAGCGGGATTCACCCAGAAGGCGCCGCACACGCTCCGCAATTACCCGCAGCCCTTCTTCCTGGGTAAAGGGAAGCAGCAGGAAGAAATGGCCGTCCCCCAGGTAGTAGTGGCTGTCCCCGGCCCGGATGGTGGCACGCAGGCTCTGGCTGATAGCGCCGTTGAGTCCGGCCATGACGTCTTCACCGTGAACCCGGGTCAGCTCATGGCGGTGATCAACCCTGAGGAGGGCCAGTGAGAGCGGGTGCCCGGTGGCCTCGGATCGGCTGATCTCCTTGTTCAGGGTTTCATCCAGGCAGCGTTCGTTGTAGGCGCCGGTTTCCGGCTCAATGATGGTCAGTGTATCCACGTAGCGGGCACTGGCGTGATAATGACGGGCGAACCAGCCGGCCCCGGAGGCGAGGAGAAGCGCGCTGCCGATAAGCGTGAGCTGCCAGGCCATCGCGAGTGGCCATGTCAGGGCCAGGGCCGCCAGGATACTGGCGCCGCACAGGAGAGCGGCATAGCGGAGTCTCAGTAGCAGGAAGGCGGCCATCATCAGGGGATGGAGCCAGTACACGGCGAGCGCCGGTTCGCGCGCAATGGCCTGGAGCACGGTCACGGTCATGATCAGCAGAACCACCAGGTGGCCCCGGGTCTGGAGCTGGTGTCGATGGCGGATCAGGGTAACCGCGATGCCGGCTACTGACAGGGCCATTACGATCAGGGCACTGAAGAAGAGTTCATAGAACCCGTAGAGCAGGTTTCTCTCCGACAGGATCGCGAAGCACAGGAGCGCCAGTGCATAGGTGACGAGGTTGGTGCGGGTGCGAAGGGCGGTTTCAGTCATGCCCGGTTCCTCCGGCGTGCGTCCATGTCAGCGTCCGGTTGCCTCCCTGCTTACGGGCCCGTCGCAGCGTCTCGAGCGCCTTATCGTAAAGGGTCTGGGCGTCGTCGCCGACATTGGCACCCACCACGCCTGCCGAGAGGGTCAGGTCAACGCCCTCCTGTGAAAGCATGTCGTGCGCGTCCTCCCTCAGGCGGTCGATGGTCTCAGCGCCTTCGCTGGTTGCTGTTGCCGGCAGTACGACAATGAACCCGGTTTCGTTGCTCCGGTAGTAGCTGTCAAAGTCCCGCAGGGTGCGGTGAAGCAGTCGCCCCAGCCGGACCACGATGTTGATCCGGTCCTGCTCGGGCAACGGGGACTGCGGCTCGTCGAGATGCAGAACGGCCGCCGTGACCGGTGTTCCCTCGCGTTCACCGCGCTGGATTTCACGGTTGAGGTCACTGTCCAGGTAGTCGCGCGTGGAGGCGAGGGTGAGGGAATCACTCCGGCGCAGGGGGGCGAGCTGGGCTGCCTTGTACTCGCGGAGGTAGACGAAGATGGCGGCCAGACCGGTCGTCAGGATCAGCATGGGCACGAACTGATGGCGGGCCATCCCAAGATCCGGCGTCAGCGCGAGGCCGAGGGTGGCGGCGATGAAGAGCACCGATCCGGCAGCGGCGACCCACAGTGGCCAGCCCGCGAACAGCGCCAGCGGCACCAGGAATGCGAGCGGTGTCAGGAGGGGTGTCCAGTGGCCAGCGAAGACGGCCAGGGCTACCATCAACAGCAGCAGGGATCCGGCCCGAAGCGCCCACCGCAGCGGCAGGGGAATTGACGTTTCCGTTTCCATCATCAGCTCCCGGTGTTGCGATGTGAGACTGTATCCGGTGCCCCACGCACGCGTATAATAGCCTACTTTTCCCGCAATGCCCTGAAAACAGATGCGGAATCGGACTGGGGAGGGATATGAGCGTAGAATCCATGATGCGGACCCTGGGTGAGCAGGCACGGGCCGCCAGCCGGGAGCTGGCCCGCTCGAGCACCGGCGCGCGTAACGAGGCCCTTCTGGCTACGGCCAGGGCACTCGACGCCGGCCGGGAGACACTGCAGGCGGAAAACTGGAAAGATCTCGAGGCGGGCCGTGACAAGGGGCTGGATCCGGCCATGCTGGATCGCCTGGAGCTCACGGCCGGGCGTATTGACGCCATGATTGAGGGCCTGCGCCAGGTGGCCGCGCTGACGGACCCAGTGGGCGTCATCACGGACATGGAATACCGGCCCTCCGGCATTCAGGTGGGCCGCATGCGCGTGCCCCTGGGAGTGATCGGCATTATCTACGAATCCCGCCCGAATGTAACCGTGGATGCGGCCAGTCTCTGCATCAAGTCGGGCAATGCCACAGTGCTGCGCGGGGGGTCCGAGGCGGCCCACTCCAACCGGGCGATCGCCGACTGTGTGGCGCAGGGCCTGACGGAGGCCGGACTGCCGGAAACCGGCGTGCAGGTGGTCGCTACCACGGACCGTGAGGCGGTGGGGCACCTGATCCGCATGCCGGAGTACGTGGACGTGATCGTACCCCGTGGTGGCAAGAGCCTGATCGAGCGCATCAGCAACGAGGCGTCCGTGCCGGTCATCAAGCACCTGGACGGCATCTGCCACAGTTTCCTGGACCGTGATGCGGATCCGGGGAAAGCCGTGAGCGTCACGGTTAATGCCAAGACCCAGCGTTACGGCACCTGCAACACCCTTGAAACCCTGCTGGTGGATGCCCCCGTGGCCGAGTCCCTGTTGCCGCCCATTGCCGAGCAGCTCAGGGCGATCGGGGTGGAGCTGCGCGGCTGCGAGACCACGCGCGCGATCCTGCCGGACGCCGGTGAGGCCACCGAGGAGGATTGGGCCACGGAATATCTGGCGCCGGTGCTGGCGATCCGTGTCGTGGATGGGTTGGACGCGGCCATGGATCACATCAACCGCTACAGTTCCCAGCACACCGACAGCATCATTACCGAAAACTACACCCGGGCCCGGCGCTTCCTGACCGAGGTGGATTCCAGTTCCGTCATGGTCAATGCGTCCACCCGTTTTGCGGACGGGTTCGAGTACGGTCTGGGGGCCGAGATCGGCATCTCCACGGACAAGCTCCATGCGCGTGGCCCTGTTGGGCTGGAAGGGCTCACCAGCCAGAAGTACATCGTTTTCGGGGATGGTCATGTGCGCGGCTGAGCAGGAGCCAGCATGCTGAATGTGATGCTGGGGGGGACCTTCGATCCGGTCCACAATGGTCACCTGCGGATGGCCGTGGAACTGCACGAACGGCTGGGAGGGGCCAGCATCCGGCTGATGCCCTGTCACCGGCCGCCGCACCGGGATCAGCCGGGAGCGGGGGGCGACCTGCGACTGGCCATGCTCCGGGAAGCCGTGGCGGAAGAATCCGGCCTGGTCGTGGATTCCCGCGAACTGGAGCAGGACCGTGTGTCCTACACGGCGGAAACCCTGCAGCAGCTTCGGGCTGAACTGGGCGCCGAGGCGCCCCTGGCTATGGTTGTCGGCACTGATGCCTTCAATGCCTTTGAGCATTGGCGTGACTGGATGCAACTGCCCGAACTCGCCCATATAATCGTGGTCAACAGACCCGGTTTTCCGCTGACCCCCTCCGAGCCCGTCGCGGCCATGCTCGAGAAACGCCGTGCGCATGACCCGTCGGAGCTCCAGGCAGCCAGTGGACGTGTCCTGCCGATGGAGCTGCCGTTACTGGAGATTGCTGCAACGGAGGTCAGGCGCCGGGTGGCCCAGGGGCGCTCGATCCGTTATCTGGTGCCGGAACCGGTCTGGCGCACGATACGGGATCAGGCGCTGTATCGACTTGAAACAGGATGATTATGGATTCCGAGCAACTGAAAACCCTGGCGGTGGATGCCGTCGAATCAATGAAGGGCCAGGATGTGGCCGTCATGGACGTGCGTGATCGCACCAGCATGACGGATTTCATGGTCATCGCGTCCGGCAATTCCAACCGCCATGTCCATTCCCTGGCCGAGGAAGTGGTGCAGCGGGCCAAGCAGGAAACCGACAGCAAACCCAAGATCGAGGGTGGCGAGACCAGTGACTGGGTCCTGGTGGATATGGGCGATGTGATCGTTCATCTCATGCTGCCCGCGACCCGGGAATTCTACGACCTGGAACGGTTCTGGCGGGATGCCCCGGGGCTGGGCGCCGTGAGTACGGAGTAGCATGCACCTGAAGGTCATCAGCGCCGGGCAGAAACTGCCTGACTGGGTCAATGCCGGGTTCGAAGAGTACCGTCGACGTTTTCCGCGTGAAATGCGGCTGGAGCTGACGGAAGTGCCGCTTGGTGGGCGCGGTCGTCAGGCTGATACGGCACGGGCCGTGCGCGATGAAGGCGACCGCATGCTGAAAGCGCTGCGTGGCTCCGAGTGGGTGATCGCACTGGAGATTGAGGCCAGGCAGTGGTCCACCGAGACACTGGCGAAGCGGCTTGAGCACTGGCGCATGGAAGGGCAGGACGTGGCGTTCCTGATCGGGGGGCCCGAGGGGCTGTCGAAGGCCTGCCGGGAGCGCGCGAACCAGGCCTGGTCCCTGTCCCCCCTGACGCTTCCCCATCCGCTGGTGCGGGTGATGCTGGCCGAGCAGCTTTACCGAGCCTGGAGTATCAACTGTAACCATCCGTACCACAGGGCCGGCTGACCATGAGCTGGGGGACGCTCCGTAACACCAGCCAGGAACGGGAGCTTTTCCAGCGTCGATCCTTCGTCGCCATCATTGCGGTTATCCTGGTGACCGGCGTCCTGATCGGGCGCTTCTACTACCTCCAGATCATCGAACACGAGACCTACACCACCATCTCCGATCGCAACCGTGTGCAGGTCCAGCCCGTCCCCCCAACAAGGGGGCNNAACGAGAGGGTTGATCTACGACCGTAACGGGGTACTGCTGGCGGAAAACCGTCCGGTTTTCAGCCTGACGATCATCCCCGAGCAGGTGTCCGACATGGAGGCCCTGATCGGGGAAATCCGGGGAATCGTCGACGTACGTCCGGAGGACGTCGAGAGCTTCCGGCGACGCCTGGATGAGCGGCGCCGGCCCTTTGAACCCGTGCCCCTGCGCTATCATCTGAGCGAGGCGGAAATGGCCCGCCTTGCGGTCAATCGCCACAGCCTGCCCGGCGTGGAAACCGAGGCGCGCCTGGTGCGCTACTACCCATACGGTCGGCTGACGTCCCACGTGCTTGGCTACGTGGGGCGGATCAATGAACAGGAGGCCCGCCGCATCGATCAGGTGGCTTACGCTGGGACCCACTACATCGGCAAGACCGGTCTTGAGCGTGTCTACGAGAAAGAGCTGCACGGTGAGGTGGGGTACCAGAACGTGGAGACCAACGCCCGCGGCCGTGTCATGCGCGTGCTTGAGCGCGAGGACCCCAGTCCGGGCGAGGACCTGACCCTGAATCTGGATATCCGTCTCCAGCAGGTTGCCCATGAGGCCCTTGGGGACAGGCGTGGCGCCATTGTGGCCATCGATCCGGAGACAGGGGGGCTTCTGGCGCAGGTGAGTACGCCCGGGTTCGACACCAACAAGTTCGTAACCGGCATTGATCATGAGAGCTACGCCGAGCTCCGGGATTCCCTCGACAAGCCCCTGTTCAATCGCGCAACCCGCGGGCAGTACCCACCAGGGTCGACCGTCAAGCCGATGCTGGCGCTTGCCGGGCTGGCATCGGATACCGTGACCCAGACCGAAATTGTCCACGATCCCGGCTACTATGAACTGCCCAACAGTAGCCAGGTTTTCCGCAACTGGAAGCGGGGCGGCCATGGTGATACGACCCTCTATGACGCCATCGTGCTCTCCAGCGATACCTATTTCTACAAGATGGCTTACGAGATGGGCGGCGGCATGATGGCCGACTACCTGGAGCATTTCGGGTTTGGGTCTGTCACCTCCCTGGATGTCCGGGATGAGCTGCCGGGCATCCTGCCGAGCCCGGAATGGAAGCGCCGTGTCCACAATGAGCCCTGGTATCCGGGCGATTCCGTCAACATGGGCATCGGCCAGGGCTATTTCCTGTCCACACCGCTTCAGCTGGCGGCGACCACCAGCGTTCTCGCCAACCGGGGAGAGCGGCGAGCGCCCCGCCATCTGCGCTATATAGAGGGCGACATTCCAGCCCGTCACCTGCTTCCGGACGTGGTGCGTCCGCCGGTCGAGATGGCCCATGAATCGGACTGGGAATACGTTATCAATGCCATGGAGGACGTGGTTCATGGCGCGGAGGGAACCGCCCGCCGTATCAATCCGGGGCTCGAATACCGCATGGCGGGCAAGACCGGAACCTCCCAGGTGTTCAGCCTGGAGGGTGAGGAATACGACGAGGATGAAATCGACAAGCGCATGCGGGACCATGCGCTGTTCGTCGCGTTTGCGCCCGCCGATGACCCGGAAATCGTGGTGTCTGTGCTGGTCGAAAACGGTGGCAGTGGCAGCGCCACCGCGGCGCCCGTGGCGCGTCAGGTAACGGACGCGTGGATCAATGGCTTCCCGGACGTGCTGACCGAGCAGGTCGTGCCGGGAGCAGCGGCAGACAGTGATGGAGGCCAGCCGTGAGCCGTGAATTCGTACGCCAGATCGCGCTGGAACCGGATCACCTGCAGCGTCGCGGCGGCTGGATGAATCGGTTGCATCTGGATCCGTGGTTGCTGCTGTTGCTGTTCCTGATCATGGGCCTCGGGCTGGTGGTACTTCACAGCGCCGGTGAAAACGGCATGGCGGTGGTCCGCAGCCAGGCGCTTCGAATCGGTGTGGGACTGCTGGCGATGCTGTTCTTCGCGCAGCTGGACCCCATGCTCTACCGGCGATGGTCACCCTGGCTTTACCTGGCCGGCATCCTGTCGCTGGTTCTGGTGCTGCTTGTGGGCGCCGGAGCGCAGGGCGCCCAGCGATGGCTGGCGCTGCCCGGACTGCCGCGTTTCCAACCGTCAGAGGCGATGAAGCTGGGCGTTCCGTTGATGGTGTCGTGGTTCCTGGCGCAGCTTTCACTGCCGCCGCGGCTGCTGCCCATCCTCATGGCTCTGGGGCTGACCGCGTTGCCGGGGGCGCTGATCATCGCGCAGCCGGACCTCGGCACCGCCGTCCTTGTTATCGCCTCCGGCCTGTCCGTGCTGTTCCTGGCCGGTCTGAGCTGGAAGCTGATTACGTTGATGGTGGCGGCGGGCGGTGCTTCCATCCCGGTGCTCTGGCTGTTCGTGATGCGGGACTACCAGAAGGAGCGGGTGCTGACGCTTCTGAATCCCGGCAGCGATCCGCTTGGGGCCGGCTGGAATATTACGCAGTCAAAGACCGCCATCGGCTCCGGTGGTCTTCACGGTAAGGGGTGGGGGGAAGGCACCCAGTCCCACCTGGACTTTCTCCCGGAAGGCCATACGGACTTCATCCTGGCGGTTCTGGCGGAGGAGTTCGGGTTCGTGGGCGTGACGCTGCTGCTGGTGCTGTACGCGCTTGTCGTGATCCGCTGTCTGTTCATCGCATCCATGGCGCAGACTTCCTTCAGCCGCCTTCTGTCGGGGGGGCTTGCCATCATCTTCTTCATGTACGTGGTGGTGAACGTTGCCATGGTCAGTGGCCTGATGCCGGTGGTCGGGGTGCCCCTGCCCCTGGTCAGTTTCGGGGGCACATCCATCGTGACGCTGCTGGCGGGCTTCGGTATTCTTATGGCCGTGCATACTCATCGACGCATGCTGGAGTCCTGACCCGATATCATGGCCCGTTTCCCGATTGCTCTGTTGATCGCGCTTTGCAGTTTCTCCGTGGTGGCCGCCACGTCTGACCGCGAGGGGTTCGTTGATCGCATGGTCCGCGAGGAGGGATTCTCGCGTGCGCAGGTGAACGAGTGGCTGGATGCCGCCCGCCACGATGAAGCCGTGATTGAGCGCATCAGCGCGCCCGCTGAAAAGGTCCTGGAGTGGGGCGAGTACCGTGGAATCTTTCTGACGCCGGAACGGGTTGAGCGCGGGCGGGCTTTCATGGCTCGTCACGGTGAGGCGCTGGGACGGGCCCGGGCACGGTATGGCATCCCCCCGGAACTGGTCACGGCGATCATCGGAATCGAGACGTTCTACGGGCGCCATACCGGCAATGACCGGGTACTGGATGCCCTGGTGACGCTGGGATTCGATTACCCGCCCAGGGCCGATTTCTTTCGCGGGGAGTTGCGGCATTTCCTGCTTCTGGCACGGGAGCAGGGCTTTGATCCCCGAAAACCCATGGGCTCCTATGCGGGCGCCATGGGATACGGCCAGTTCATTGCCAGCAGCTATCGGCATTACGCTGTGGATTTCGACGGCGATGGGACCGTCGATCTGTTCGACAGCCCCGTGGATGCCATCGGCAGCGTGGCCAACTACTTCCATGAACATGACTGGCAGCCGGGCGCGCCGGTCGTCATGCCGCTTGCGGAGTGGCACGGGCCCGTTGGTGATACCCGGCTGTTGCGCCTGAGCGTTGATGGCCGTAAGCGGGACTGGGTCGCGCATGCCAACTTCGATGTCATCACCCGCTACAATCACAGTGATCTGTATGCCATGGCAGCCTGGTCGCTCGCACAGCGCCTGGGGGAGGCCGCCCGGAATGAGTAACGCTGCCCGTCTGCTGTCGCTCGCACTGGTGGTGCTGGTGGCTGGGTGTGCCGGTACCGGGCAGCGTCAGTCGGATGATCGCTACACACTGTCCCAGGATACCGGCCCGGACCGTGAGCTTGACGTTGCCAGTATCGAGGAGCCGGAACCGCGTTATGAGCCACCCAGCAAGAGCGGGAACAAGTCACCCTACGAAGTCTGGGGGGAGACCTACCGGGTTATGGACTCGGCCGAGGGGTACCAGGCGAGGGGGATCGCCAGCTGGTACGGCCGCAAGTTCCACGGCCACCTGACCTCCAACGGTGAGACCTACAACATGTACGAACTCAGCGCGGCGCACCGCAGTCTGCCCCTGCCGTCTTATGTTCGGGTCACCAACCTCGAGAACGACCGTTCGACGATTGTCAGGGTTAACGACCGCGGGCCCTTCCATGGTGAACGGCTGATTGATCTTTCGTACGCGGCGGCACGGGTGCTTGGGTTCGAGGGCCAGGGCACGGCGCCTGTTCGTATCGAGGCCGTCGCGACCAGCCCCGATGACGCCGAAACCGCCGATGAGCCCGCATTACCATCGGGAAACAAAAAGGACCGTCTCTTTGTTCAGGTGGGCGCATTTGGTAACTTAACCGCCGCCACGCAGCTCAAGGCCCAGCTGCACATGGTGACAGCCGGCGACGTCCACCTGGTTGAGAGTCGTACCGGTGAGCGGCTTCACCGTGTCTGGGTCGGCCCCTTCCGGGAACGGGGCGCGGCTGAAGAAGCCCGCCAGGCCATAGAGCGGAACAACCTGGGGCAGCCCATCATCATCACACGGCCCGTTGGAAGCACGGGCTGAACATCAGGACGAACCAATCATGCGCAAGCTGTTCTCGATTCTACTGGTTTTCTGCATTGCCTTCGCGGCGACGCCGTTGCAGGCCTCGAGCCTGATCCCGTCGCCACCGGAGCTGGGCGCGGAGTCCTATATCCTCATGGACGTCCAGAGCGGCCGGGTTCTGGTCGAGAAGAACGCGGATCAGCAGGTGGCGCCAGCGAGCCTGACCAAGATGATGACGGCGTACATCGCGGACCGCGAGATGGAGGCGGGCCGTCTGAGCATGGATGACGAGACCACGGTGAGTGTCAACGCCTGGAAGACCGGCGGTTCCCGCATGTTCCTCAAAGAGGGCTCTAAGGTGACCGTGCGGGAGCTGATGCACGGCATCATCGTGCAGTCGGGCAATGACGCCAGTGTGGCGCTGGCCGAGCACATTGCCGGGGGCGAGGGGTCATTCGCTCAGATGATGAATCAGCAGGCCAGCCAGCTGGGCATGGAAAATACCCATTTCACCAACGCCACCGGTCTGCCGGACCCCGATATGCACACCACGGCACGGGACATGGCCATCCTCTCGATTGCCAAGATCCGGCATTTCCCGGAAACCTACGATCTCTACTCCAAGCGCCATTACACCTACAACGGCATCCGGCAACCCAACCGTAACCAGCTGCTCTGGCGTGACAAGTCCGTTGACGGGCTCAAGACCGGCCATACGGATGACGCGGGTTACTGCCTGGCAGCTTCCGCCAAGCGCGACGACATGCGCCTGGTGAGCGTGGTCATGGGGGCGGCCAGCGCTGAAGCGAGGGCTCGCGAATCCCAGCAGCTGCTGAATTACGGCTTTCGGTACTACGAAACCTTCCGGCTTTACGAGGGCGGTGAAAAGGTGACCGACGCCCGGGTGTGGAAAGGCGCGGGGGATCAGGTCGACCTGGGGATCGAGGAAGACCTCTATCTCACGGTGCCGAACGGCGCGCGCGAGGAACTGGAACCCACAGTGTCGGTTGAATCCATTCTGGAGGCGCCGTTGGAACGGGGTGAGGTTTTCGGGAGCCTGACCGTGAGCCATCAGGGGGACACACTGGCTGAAAGGGAGCTGGTGGCGCTGCATTCCGTAGAGCAGGGAGGGCTTTTCCGTCGCCTCTGGGACGCCATCAAGCTGTTCTTCCTGGGGCTGTTCCAGTAACCTAGGGGCCATGACTGAAGGCCAGAATCCCCAGATCGAGTTTCCCTGTGACTACCCGATCAAGGTGATCGGGGACCACAGTGAAGATTTCGCCCTCACGGTAACCCGGGTCGTGCAGCAGTTCGACCCGGCGTTTGATCCGGCGACCCTCACCGCCCAGCCGAGCCGCAACGGCCGGTTCATTTCGGTTCGAGTAACCCTGCGGGCGACCGGTGAGGAGCAGCTCCGGAACCTGTTTTCGGCCCTCAAGGCCACTGGCCAGGTTCACATGGTGGTGTGATGGGCCAGCCTGCCCCCTCCATTGACGACCCCCGCTTTGAATGGTTCGGTCGGCGCGCCTATGAGCCGGTATTCGATGCAATGAAGGCGTTCACCGAGCAGCGTGACACTGATACCCGGGATGAATGCTGGCTTCTGGAGCATGAACCGGTATTTACCCAGGGCCAGGCGGGCCGTGCCGAGCATCTTCTCTGGCCGGGGGAGATACCAGTGGTGCAGGTGGACCGGGGTGGGCAGGTCACCTACCACGGGCCCGGTCAGCTCATGCTCTATACCCTGATTGACATTCGCCGACGGAACCTCGGGGTCCGCCAGCTGGTCAGCCTTCTGGAGGACACCGCCGTTGCCGTGCTGGCACACTGGGGGATTGACGCCGCGCCGCGCCGGGATGCGCCGGGGGTCTATGTGGCGGGTGAAAAGATCGCCTCACTGGGACTGCGCGTGCGGCGGGGATGTGCCTATCACGGGTTGGCGCTGAACGTGGATATGGATCTCTCCCCCTTCAAGCGGATCAACCCCTGCGGCTATGCCGGCATGCCGGTGACTCAGATCCGGGACCGGATTGGTGAGCCCGTCACGCTGGAAGCGGTATCGGACGTACTCCAGCAGGTCCTGCTGGAGCGGTTGCAACAGGCCGGGAGCGAGTGAATGGCACCCGAGAAGAAACGCGGATCGGTTGCACGGATCAAGACCGGCAGCTTCGAGCGCCGCCTGAGTCTTACCCGGGCCGGGCTCTTTGCCGGCACCCGTATGGCGACCCATTACGCCACCAACTGGTTCGGGAGCCGGGAGAACCGGGACAGGCGACGCAGTGACATGCTCTCACGCCAGGCACGGTACCTGGTCGACGAACTGGGCCAGCTCAAGGGCAGCGTGGTCAAGATCGGCCAGATCATGGCCCTTTACGGCGAGCATTTCCTGCCGGAGGAGGTAACCGAGGCGCTGCATACCCTTGAGGACCGGACGACCTCCCTGGAATGGGCCACCATCGAGCGCGCCCTGAAGGACGAACTGGGCGAACAGCGTCTGGCCGAGCTGGAGGTGGACCGGGAACCGATCGGGGCGGCCTCCCTGGGGCAGGTGCACCGGGCACGGCGACGCTCGGATGGCCTGGAAATGGTCCTGAAGATCCAGTACCCCGGTGTGGCCGATGCCGTGGATTCCGACCTGAATTCCGTGGCGCAGGTACTGAAAATGGCCCGCGTGGTTTCCTGGGGGCCCGCCTTTGATGAATGGCTCGAGGAAGTCCGCGCCATGATGCACCGGGAAGTGGACTATCGACTGGAGGCCCGCACCACCGAGTCATTCCGTCAGAAACTGCTGGATGATCCGCGCTTCATCGTGCCCCGTGTGATCGAGGCTTACTCGAGTGACCACGTCATTGCATCGACCTATGAATCCGGTCATCCGGTGGGGTCCGACGCAGTGCAGTCCCTCTCACTGGAGCGGCGTTCCGACCTCGGCAAGGGGGCGCTGGAGCTGTTCCTGAGTGAGCTCTTCATCTGGAACGAGATCCAGACCGACCCCAATTTCGGGAACTACCGCATCCGCCTGGCCGAGGAGACCGGCGACCGGGACTGCATCGTGCTGCTGGATTTCGGTGCCGTCCAGCGGTACTCCGATGATTTTCTAGGACCGGTACGGGATATGATCAGGGCCTCCTACGAACAGGATCTGGACGCCGTTATCGAGGGCGGCATCAAGCTGCACTTCATGCAGGCGGACTGGCCTCGTCCCGTTCTGGAACGGTTCGGCGCCGTCTGTATGCGGGTGCTTGAGCCACTCAGCGGCCAGGCAATGGATAAGCCGGATTACGCCGTGAACGAGCGTGGCGAATACCGCTGGAAGCAGAGCGACCTGCCCAACCGGGTGGCCCGTGAGGCCACCCGGTCCGCGATCAGCCGGTATTTCCGGATCCCGCCTAAGGAATTCGTCTTTCTCAATCGCAAGCTGGTCGGTGTCTATACTTTCATCGCCGTACTGGCGGCGGAATTTGATGGTGAGCCGGTACTGCGCCACTACCTGTACGGGGACGCTGACCACCCCGGTGGATGACCACGGAGCGCATGGTATCCTTGCGCCCGACACTGGATTGAGGAGTTTCTGGTAATGGAAAAAGTGACGATCTACGGTCGCACGTCCTGTGGTTTCTGTACCGGGGCACGGCGGTTGTGTGAATTGCGCAATCTGGACCATGAATGGGTGGATATGGTCTCGGAGGGGATGGATAAGGAGGACCTGTCCGAGATCGTGGGAAGCCCGGTTCGCACTGTGCCGCAGATTTTCGTGGGGGATCGCCACATTGGCGGTTTCGATGAGTTTTCCCAGTTCCTGGAATCGAGCCAGGGCTGAATCACCCGAAGGGAGGGACGGCGAGCATGGCCGACGACGAGAGCATGAAGCGACCGGATACAATTCCGGAGGAACGCTGGAAACAGCATCTGGACTGGATGCAGGTTACCGGAAGCACACTGGAGGAACACCTAAAGGAGCGCAAAAGCGGTGATCTGTGGCAGCAGTTCCAGCGCCGCTCCATGACCCGGCGCCGCAGCGACGACACCGGGTCCTGACGCGCATCAGGGCTTGAAGTCGGCCTTGAGTTTCTTCCCGACCGGCCGATTCTCAAGCTCCGCCACCTTTGGCAGGCCGTTCTCGAAGGGCGGGAAAGCCTCGCCCTGGATCAGCGGCTCCAGGTACTCGCGGCAATCCGCGGTAATGCCGAAGCCTTCATCCGTGGTGTAATGGATCGGCATCTTCTTCTCCTGATTGGCCACCTCGTTCAGCGGTGCCTCGCTGATGTGCCAGCGATACGGCTTGGATGACTCGCGCTTGATGATGGGCATGATACCGTTGCGACCTTCCAGAGCGTAGTGAACGGCCGCCTCGCCCACCGCATAGGCCTGCTCCACGTCCGTCTGCGAGGCGATATGGCGCGCCGAGCGCTGGAGATAGTCCGCCACCGCCCAATGGTACTTGTGCCCCAGTGACTGCTTCACCATGTTGGCCAGGGTCGGGGCCACGCCGCCCAGCTGGGTATGACCGAAGGCGTCCTTCTGACCGGCTTCCGCAAGGAAGCGCCCATCCTCATACTGGGCGCCCTCTGAGGCGACCACCACGCAGAACCCATGGTCCTTCACGCACTGATCCACCTTGTTCAGGAAAGCTTCGCGCTCGAAGGGGTGCTCCGGGAACACGATGATGTGGGGCGCCGAGCCTGGCTTGGTTCCGGCAAGGCCGCCGGCGGCGGCAATCCAGCCCGCGTGGCGTCCCATGACCTCGAGGATGAAGACCTTGGTGGAGGTGTCGCACATGGACTGGATGTCCAGGCTCGCCTCCAGCGTGGACGTGGCCACATACTTCGCGACCGACCCGAAGCCCGGGCAGCAGTCCGTGAACGGCAGGTCATTGTCGACCGTCTTGGGGATGCCGATGCAGGTGAGCGGGTAGCCCATGCGCTCCGCCATCTGGGACACCTTGAAGGCCGTGTCCTGGGAGTCGCCGCCACCGTTGTAGAAAAAATAGCCGATGTCGTGCGCGCGGAAGACCTCGATGAGCCGTTCGTACTCATGCCGGTTCTCATCGATGTTCCGCAGCTTGTGCCGGCAGGAACCGAAAGCCCCACCCGGGGTGTGGATCAGCGCGTGGATCGCGTCGTCGGTTTCGTGACTGGTGTCGATCAGCTCCTCCTTGAGGGCACCGGTGATGCCGTTACGCCCCGCGAAGACCTTGCCGATACGGTCCCCGTGCTTGCGGGCGGTCTCGATCACCCCCGCAGCGCTTGCATTGATGACCGCGGTCACGCCTCCGGACTGGGCATAGAAAGCGTTCTTGGGCGCCATGGTGTTGTAGCCTCCTGCAATCGACTGAATGGTGTCGCATGATACTTGAAAGCACTGCGGTTGTGCATGATCCCGATAACACCGGATTGGGTTTATCCGGGATTTCCAATACCATGGCGTGATCCAAGGACAACGGGCCGGGGCGGCGGACATATGCACATCCACATCCTGGGTATCTGCGGGACCTTCATGGGCAGTCTGGCGTTACTTGCCCGTGAGCTCGGGCACGAGGTGACCGGTTCGGACGAGAACGTCTACCCGCCCATGAGCACGCAGCTGGAACAGGCGGGCATCGGCCTGCATGAGGGCTATGATCGCGAGGCCCTCAAGCCGGCTCCGGACCTGGTCGTTGTGGGCAACGCGCTGGGCCGGGGCAATGCCGCCGTTGAGTACATGCTTAACCGCAACCTGCCTTATGTGTCCGGTCCGGAATTTCTGGCCCGGGAGGTCCTGAACGGGCGCTGGGTCCTGGCGGCGGCGGGGACCCACGGGAAGACGACCACCGCTTCCATGATGCTCTGGATCCTGGAGCAGGCGGGCTTCGACCCGGGCTACCTGATCGGTGGGGTTCCCAATGATTTCGCGCATTCCGCGCGCCTTGGCAGCAGTGATTTCTTCGTGGTGGAAGCGGACGAATACGACAGCGCCTTCTTCGACAAACGCTCCAAGTTCGTCCATTACCGCCCCCGAACCCTGATCCTCAACAACCTGGAATTCGACCACGCCGACATCTTCGACAGCATTGAGGATATTGAGCGCCAGGTGCACCACCTGGTGCGCACCGTGCCGGCCACCGGACTGATCGTACGCCCCGCGCGCGACCGCAACCTCGATTCCGCCCTGGCACTGGGTTGCTGGACCCCCATCCAGAGCACCGCCATCGGCGGCGAATCCGACCTGGCGGGCTGGCGTGCGGAGCTGACGGCCTCGGACGGGAGTGAGTTCATGGTGGTCCACAACGAGCAGCCCGTGGCCCGGTTGCGCTGGAACCTGACCGGGCAGCACAACGTCCGCAATGCCCTGGCCGCCATCGCCGCCGCCAAGCATGTGGGCGTGACCCCGGATCACGCCATCGCCGCCCTCCAGCGCTTCGGGGGGGTTAAGCGGCGCATGGAGCTCATTGCGGATGTGGGCGGCATCCGGCTTTACGACGACTTCGCCCACCATCCCACGGCCATTGCCACGACCCTGGACGGTCTGCGTCACCAGGTGGGGGATGAACCGGTGGTCGCGGTGGTGGAGCCGCGCTCCAACACCATGCGTCAGGGTCACCACAGTGCACGGTTGCTGGAGTCCACCATGCTGGCGAATCGCGTGATCTGGGTGGACTATGAGGAACAGGACTGGCTTACTGCCATGCTGGAGGGGGCCGACGGGCGCCACAGCCGGTACACCGTGATGGAAGAACTCGTGACCGGCCTCTGCCGCGATCTGCCTCGGCCCTGCCATATCGTGCTCATGAGCAACGGAGGCATGGGGGGGCTGCGGGAACGGCTCAGAAACCAGCTGGAGACCTGCTTTGGCTGAACGGCCCGTGATCAATGTCGCCATGACCGGTGCCTCCGGCGCGCCCTATGGGTTGCGGCTGCTGGAGCAACTGATGGTGGCCGGCTGCGAGGTGCGCCTGATGATCTCGAAGGCGGCGCAGGTGGTGATCAGCACCGAAACGGACCTGCGCCTGCCGGGCAGTACCGAAGCGGCGACGCGTGTCCTCACGGAGCGCTGTGGCGGTGAGCCTGGGCAGTTGACCCTGTTCGGCCGCGAGGACTGGTTCGCGCCGCCGGCCTCCGGCTCCGGGCCCAGGGCGCCGCTGGTGATCTGCCCCTGCAGTACCGGCACCCTCTCGGCGCTGGCCAATGGGGCCAGTGACAACCTCATCGAGCGAGCCGGGGACGTGGCGCTCAAGGAGCGGCGCCAGCTGATCCTGGTGCCGCGCGAGTCGCCGTATTCCGAGGTCCACCTTCAGAACATGCTGACGCTCACCCGCATGGGCGCCATCATCATGCCCGCGAGCCCGGGCTTCTACCATGAACCGCAGGGTGTCGGGGATCTGGTGGACTTCATCGTGGCGCGCCTGCTGGACCACCTGGGCGTGGAACAGACCCTGGTGGGACGCTGGGGCGAGGCGCGCCTGGCCATGAAACGTGAGGCAGCAGGAGAGCAGGACACCGATGAGCGGGATTGACTGGCAGCAGGTACCGGCGGCCATCTGGCGATCGCAGCGCCAGGAATTGAGAGGTGTCACCCATCCGGATCCGGTACGCTGGGAGAACCTGCATGGCATCGAGTCGCAGAAGGCGCAGCTGGCCCACAACACCGAGCGCTTTCTCGCCGGTCAGCCGGCCAACCACGCACTGCTCTGGGGCGCCCGGGGAACCGGTAAGTCCTCGCTGGTGAAGGCCCTGCTCAATCGCTACCGGGAGCAGGGCCTGCGGGTGATTGAAGTGGATAAGGACGACCTGGTCCATCTGCACGAGATCGTTGATCCCATCCGGGAGCGCCGCGAGCGGTTCATCATCTACTGCGATGACCTTTCTTTCGGAACGGATGATCCGGGCTACAAACCACTGAAGAGCGTCATGGAAGGCTCCATCGAGCTGCCGCCGGAGAACGTGCGGGTCTACGCCACCTCCAACCGGCGCCACCTGATGCCGGAGTACATGAGCGACAACCAGGACACCGCCATGGTCAACGGCGAGATCCACCCCTCCGAGGCGGTGGAGGAGCAGGTGTCGCTCTCGGACCGTTTCGGGCTCTGGCTGTCGTTCTATCCCTTCGACCAGGACACTTACCTGGAGGCGGTGGATGCGCTTTTCCCGGACGTTCAGGATCGCGAGTCCCTGCACCGTTCGGCACTGCAGTTCGCGCTGGCCCGGGGCGGGCGCAGCGGGCGCACGGCGGAGCAGTTCCGGCGCGCCTGCAGCGGTGAATTCGAGTAGTACTTCCAGCCAACCCGATTGAACGCTTTGGTCATTGTGGCGGCTCCGGCGCATCGCGACACTGAGCGCGACTGAAACAACAATACCGGAGTTCGCCCCGATGCTTTCACGCCCGATCTACGACAGCGACGTCAACCAGTTCCGCGACACCGTGGTGCGCTTCTACCAGAACGAGGCGGTGCCGTACCACGACCAGTGGGAGAAGGACGGGCAGGTCAGCCGCGAGGTCTGGAAGAAGGCTGCCGAGCTGGGCCTGCTGTGCCCCTCGCTGCCGGAGGAATACGGCGGGGCCGGGGTGGATTTCCGCTACAGCGCGGTGGTCATGGAAGAGGCCAGCCGGCTGGGGCTGTCGGGCATCGGCTTCTTCCTGCACTCGGACATCGTTGCCCCCTACATCCACCATTACGGCACCGAGGAACAGAAGCAGAAGTACCTGCCGAAGATGGCCCGGGGCGAGATGATCACCGCCATCGCCATGACCGAGCCCGGCGCCGGCTCCGACCTGCAGGGGATCCGGACCTCCGCGATCTGGGACGGCGAGCACTACGTGCTCAACGGCTCCAAGACCTTCATCACCAACGGCCAGATGGCGGACCTGGTGATCGTCGTCGCCAAGACCGATCCCAAGGAGGGCGCCAAGGGCACCAGCCTCTTCCTGGTCGAGGCGGACTGGCCCGGCTTCGACAAGGGCCGCAACCTGGACAAGGTGGGCATGAAGGCCCAGGACACCTCCGAGCTGTTCTTCCAGGACGTGAAGGTGCCCAAGGAGAACCTGCTGGGCAGCGCGGAAGGGCAGGGGTTTATGCAGCTGATGCAGGAGCTGCCCCAGGAGCGGCTGCTGGTGGGGCTGGTGGCCCTGGCCGCCTGTGAGGGCGCCTTCGAGTGGACGCTGGACTACGTGAAAGAACGTAAGGCCTTCGGCAAGCCGGTCATCGGCTTCCAGAACACCCGCTTCAAGCTGGCCGAGCTCAAGGCGGACATCACCGCCGGGCGCACCTTCGTGGACCGCTGCCTCGAGATGCACCTGGAGGGCAAGCTGGATGTGCCCACGGCGGCCATGCTCAAGCAGTGGACCACGGACCTGCAGTGCCGGGTCATGGACGAGTGCCTGCAGCTGTTCGGCGGCTACGGCTACATGACCGAGTACCCCATCGCCCGGGCCTGGGCGGATTCCCGGGTGCAGCGCATCTACGCGGGCACCAACGAGATCATGAAGGAGATCGTCGGCCGCGCGCTCTGATCCGGCGTCCATAATTGCCAAGCGCATCAAGGTACAGGCTGCGCCCATCCGTTAGAGTCCCGTCAGGACAATGGCGCAATGGGATAACGGGTGGCGCATCCATGACCAGAACCAGCGGCCAGCTCGGGGTCGTTCTGCTGACACTGACAGCTCTGACCGGCTGTCTGGGGAACAGTGGCTCCGATGAATACGGCGAGGACATTGAGGAATTCGAGACGTCCGCCGAGCCCGATACCTATCGGGCCCGCGTTCTGAACGGCGAACTCGAAGGCGCCTTCGTCTGGCTCGATATGGACGGGGATGGCCGTTTCTCGACCTACGGCGAGGACGATTACCGGGCGGACTTTGAGGATCCGGATGCCGAAGAGAACGACCTGATCATCCCCGCCGGTCTCCCGATTCCCGAACCCTGGGGGGTTACGGATGCCCGCGGTAATGTGTCCCTGGATGTTGCGTCGTTCGACCTGCCCCGGACCCAGGCACCGGACCTGGATCCGGACAGCTTCCCGCTTCTGGCCATTGGCGTTCCGGGGGTCAGCAGCAGTGATGGTGCCCCCATCGACAAGGCGTTCTTCCTCAGCGCCCCGCCGGGCATCAGCAGCGTCACGCCCTTTTCCACCATGGCCGAGACCGTGCGCCGCAT
>JABAHQ010000651.1_pt7 | contig 23765 bp, 20 predicted proteins | sample 7062091 | NCBI WGS metagenome assembly JABAHQ01 (sample SAMN14534359, study PRJNA622989) | marine sediment metagenome | biome: marine biome [ENVO:00000428]; feature: marine pelagic biome [ENVO:01000023]; material: deep marine sediment [ENVO:00002113] | place: India: Gulf of Kutch | collected...
TCCAAAAGAACCGGGGAATTGATATAGGTGTTTCGGTGCATCAGGCCATAGCGCATAAATTCCGCTTGTGCTAGACCGGGGGTCATTCTGAAGACACGTTTCTGTTCACCCCAGCGCAGATTAGTCTGAAAGCCAACTATATTGTAGAGGGACCCAGCCAAATTGTCTTGGCGGAGTTGTACTACTGCGTAAGGCTGTTGTCCGGTGCGTGGATCTCTCAGACCGACAGGACGCAGGGGCCCAAAGGCCAATGCCTGATGGCCACGTCGGGCCATCTCTTCAATAGGCAAGCACATCTCGAAGAAGTTTTGTTTCATCTCTTCTTCTTCAAAGGCTTTAAGTTGAATCTTCTCCGCAGTACAAAGCGCCTCAACAAACCGGTTATATTCTACTTCGTTGAGCGGGCAATTGATATAGTCGCCATCCTCCGTGTCACCGCGTTCGTAGCGGCTGGCTCGGAAAGCAATATTCATATCAATTGACTCGGCCAACACGATGGGGGCCACAGCATCATAGAAATAAAGATACTGTGCCCCACTCAAATCGGCAATGCGGACAGCGAGGGCATCTGAGGTGAGCGGACCAGTGGCGATAATGGTAGGGCCGTCAGGGATGCGAGTCACTTCCTCTCGTTTGAGGGTAATAAGCGGATGAGTCACAATCCGCTCGGTGACGATTTCGGCAAAGCGCTCTCGGTCAACGGCCAAAGCACCGCCGGCCGGCACATTCGCTTCTTCGGCCGCCTGTAAAATCATGGCGCCCAGACGGCGTAATTCATTTTTGAGCAAACCAGGCGCCCGGTCAGGCAAATTACTTCCCAGGGAGTTACTGCAAACCAGCTCAGCCAGGTTGTCAGTGGTATGAGCAGGTGTGCTCTTGACCGGCCTCATTTCATACAGGATGACCGGAACGCCTCGTTCGGCCACCTGCCAGGCAGCCTCACTACCAGCCAGACCCCCGCCGACAACGGTCACAGTTGTATTCATCATTCAATCCTACTATCAGGGAATTACATCTAATACTAAGGCCTCAACTTCACTTCCGGCGGGAAAATCACCTTGCCCATGCGGCAAAATAATCAGGCCATTAACATCACGCATTGATAAAAGCCGGCTGGACGCCTGGACTCCTGTCGTGTTAGCAACGAGGGTCCCATCTTCCTGACGAGAGAGAACAACCCGCTGAAATTCCGTTCGATCAGGGCTATGTTGGACATCATGGGCCAGGGTGACCTGGCGGCGCGGGCGCTGCAAATCGGTATGACCAGCCATTTTTAAAAGGGCAGGACGGACGAAAATTTCAAAACTGACTAAAGCACTAACCGGAAAACCAGGCAGCGCAAAAAAAGGCTTGCCCTCAAGGAGGCCGAATGTCACCGGCTTACCTGGCTTTGTGTTAACCCGGCCAAAAAAGAGAGTCCCATTCTCAGCTAAGTAGGGTTTGACCAAATCCAGTTGTCCCATTGATACGCCCCCGGAGGTGAGGATCCCATCAGCCAACTCCAAGCCGCGATTGATTGTGTCAGCCAGGTTGGCTTCCTGATCTCGCACAATCCTCAAGTCAACCGGCATGCCGCCCACCTGTTGAACAGCGTTCATCAAGGCAAAACGATTGGCATCTCGGATCTGGCCAGGCTGTAATTTTTGGCCCGGCTCTATAATTTCATCGCCCGTTGACATGACAGCGATTCTGGGAGTTGGATAAACGCGCACCTCTGTCCGCCCAATCATAGCTAACAGCCCGATTTCGGCCGGCTTGAGCACCGTGCCCCTCGGCAACACCAACTGTCCCGCCTCAATGTCCTCCCCAACCGGCCTAATATAGTTACCCGGCGAGACAGACGTTTTTATCTCCAGCATACCGTCTACCTCTTCCGTATCTTCGATCATGACCATCGCATCAGCGCCGGGTGGAATGGGTGCGCCCGTGGTAACCCGGGCAGCGAGACCAGTCTCAATTTTCAAATCGGCTATGTAGCCTGCCATTTGATCGCCTATGACACGACGTTTGCCAGTATCAGCCGCAACAACCGCATAACCGTCCACAGTCGCCGCAGGAAAAGGAGGCATTGGCCCAAACGCAAAAATATCCTCCGCCAAAACCAAATCGATCACCTCAGTAAAAGGTCTAGTCTCGGGTGGAAGGGTATTCACCTCGCGTAAAATAATGTCAATCGCCTCTGAGACTGAGATCATCGGGTAAGGTGATTCGCGCATGCTCCACTCCATCTCAATAGAATGACAAAAATAAGCAGTGATCTTAATTTCATAATAATGAAGTTTAGCATGAATAACTTGAAAGGTAAAACAAAGAATACAAACCCAAGTCTATACCCGGCAACCTTGCTAAGTCAATTTGGAAAACCATTAAGTCGAAGTAAGGTCACAAAATATCTTCTGGCTTTTTGTGATAACTGCTTTTTGGGGTNNCTTTTTGTGATAACTGCTTTTTGGGGTATCATCTAAGCAATATCTCTTTTGGCCTCTTTAAAAAAGATTTTTTTAAATCGAGCCTGAAGTAGAGTACTTATTCCTTCTGTCAGGGAGCCATACTTGGCCATAAATTNNCTGGCTTTTTGTGATAACTGCTTTTTGGAGTATCATCTAAGCAATATTTCTTTTGGCCTCTTTAAAAAAGATTTCTTTAAATCGAGCCTGAAGTAGAGCACTTATTCCTTCTGTCAGGGAGCCATACTTGGCCATAATTTCTTTACATTCAGGGGTAAGCTGAGCACCTCCACCGCCAATGCCACCCGTTTGCGTTTCAACTAATTTAACCCCTAAACGTTCTTCGCTTTCTTGAATTTTTTGCCAGGCCCGACGATAGGGGATATCCATAACCTTAGCAGCTTGAGAAATAGAACCAGTTTGCTGGATGGCTTCTAAAAGACGAACACGCCAGGCGCTTATTACGACTTGGCCATCAATTTCTAACCAGATATTTGATCTCACATTCATTGTTATGTTCTCCATCATCATCTTTCCAAACCTTCAAATTGCAAGTTGGTCTCTGTATAGTTTACAAAGTAAGCAAGTCGTCACAAAATAAATATGTTTACAGAGTCGGTTTGGTTAAAATTGAATTTAAACCCAAATTACCTGTTGCCAGAGTTTGCAAAATGAGTTAAGATTTTAGTTGGGTCAAGGTACGCAACTTTGCGAAATTTAACCTAGCTCGAAAGAAAGGCATACAACGTGAGCAATAATATTGAATCGATCCTGATGCCACCTGCTAACCTACAACAATTGGATCTTTCCGAAACGCTTGTAGTTGAAATTATTCTACGTCTTTTCTTCATGGAAGGGGAAAGCACGGGTAGTCATGTTCAAGAAATCATCCGTTTGCCGTTCAAGGTGATAGATGAAGTTTTGGGCAACATGCAACAAGATCATTTGATTGAGGTTCGTCGCTCAACGGGCGGGCTGGGTCGAAGCGGCTACCTGTATGTTTTAACCGATGCAGGCAAACAACGCGCTCATGAAGCCCTCGAACGTTCGCAATATGTTGGACCAGCCCCAGTCCCTCTGCAAAAATATAATGATGCTGTCTTACTCCAAGCCAACAAGCAAACAGTCAGCCCAGAATTGGTGCAACAGGCCCTAAGCCATTTAACTTTGCCCTCCGATTTTCATCGCCGTATCGGGCCAGCGGTGAATGCAGGTAGTTCAATCTTTTTATATGGGCCTTCTGGGAACGGCAAGACAACCATTGCTCAAGCCGTGGGTATGTTGATTGCTGGGTCAGACCCAGCCTGGCTGCCACACGCCATCACGATCGGCGGACAAATTGTTCAGGTCTATGATAAACTTGTCCACGTTGAAGTACCCACTAATTCCAAGAATTTTGACCCACGTTGGCGTCTATATCGTCGTCCCTTTGTGATGGCTGGTGGTGAACTTGACATGGAGAGTCTTGAGCTTCGCTTTGATCCGATCGCAAAAATTTACGAAGCCCCCTTACAGATGAAAGCGAATTGTGGCACGTTTCTCATTGACGATTTTGGCCGCCAGCAAATGAGTCCAGCGCAACTGTTGAACCGTTGGATTGTTCCTCTTGAAACCGAGATTGACTTCTTCCGACTTCGAACAGGTCAAACCTTCCACGTTCCCTTCAAACAGCTCATTATTTTTAGCACGAACCTTGATCCAAATGATCTGGTTGACGACGCCTTCATGCGTCGTATCCAGATGAAAGTAGAAGTAGGTAGCCCCGACGAAAAGTTATTTTACCAAATCTTTGTCAGCATGTGTCAAACTTTGAAAATCCCATTTGATAAAGCCTCGTTTATCCACTTTTTGCAAGAGTGGTACTATAAAAGCGGGCGTAGACTTCAATCTGTGCATCCCCGAGATATTTTGAATGTGGTGATAGCCTTATGTGACTATGCGGGAGAACCTTATCAACTCACACCTGCCTTAATTGATGAAGCTTGTAGAGCCTATTTTGTTGACACATCGAATAACAAAAAATCAACAACGACTACGGCCCGAGTTTAACAATACGAACCAAAACGCCATAAAATTACATTGGGGCTGGTTACCCGGGTAGCCAGCCCCAATATTTTTCATACGTGGTATGGACGGTCTAATTTTGCTGGCGAGAAAAAGCCAATCACTTATGCATATCAGCAGCAAAGTAACTCCGACAAGCTCGATCAATCATATCTTTTGTCATTTTTGGCTCAATATTCAAAAAATTGGCCACATCAATGATCTGATCAATAAGATCACGGGGATGACAGGCACGTAGTTCTCGGTCAGGTTTAATATAGTATTCCTTCAACAAATAAGCCAACACCTGGTCACTATACTCCACGTTTTTCGTTCGACAAGCAGCCTGAAAAATAGATCGATATTCTTCCAGAGCCGGATTTTTGACATCAATTTTGTGTCGAATACGACGTAAAAAGGCATCATCGACCAATTGACGGGGAGCAAGATTAGTCGCAAAAATCACCAAGACATCAAATGGAATTTCAAAATTAACGCCGGTTTGTAAGGTCAAATAATCGATGCGTTTTTCCAAAGGCACAATCCATCTATTTAATAAGTCTTGCGGCCTGACTTGCTGGCGACCAAAGTCATCAATTAAAAAGAGCCCGCCATTAGCCTTCATTTGTAGCGGTGCTTCGTAGAACTTTCCATCTCGGTCGTACGCCAACTCCAACATCTCCAGAGTCAATTCTCCCCCGACCATAATGGCTGGACGACGAATTTTAAGCCAGCGTTGGTCAACGCGTTTGGCTCCTGTTAAGAAACCGGTGCCGGCCGGCATGGGCATGTCATCTGAGGCGACAATGTGATTGATTGGATCGTAGAATTTAATGATGCTACCACTGGCTTCTATAGCATAGGGAATATATACCTCATCTCGCAAGATCATGTCGCCAATAGCTTCAGCGATGCTCGTTTTACCGTTGCCAGGTGGGCCAAACAAAAAAATAGATCGTCCTGAGTTAGCAGCAGGCCCAATTTGTTCAAAGATATCTTTATTAATCACCAAATGGGAAAAGGCTTGTTTAATATCACCTGGCCGAATGCGAACGTCCTGCAATGACTGTCTACGAGCACCGATGATATACATACGCAAAGGAACAGGTGCTGGGCCCACATATTGGCTACGTTCCAGCATTTCACGAGCACGCGCACTCCCCTTATCGGTAATGGCATATTGATAAGATGAAGTGCCGAGGCCACCACTGTTAGTCCCCTTAACCTCAATCATCCGTTCTCGTTTCAGCCCTTCCAAAAGCTCTTCAGTAATCCCTTTGTAAGGCAACTTCAAAGCATTAGCAACATCTAGAGCCCCTACAAACCCTTCAAAATAAATGTGTTTTAAGGCCAGATCGCTTAAAAAAGCTACGTTTAAACCCGTCTCTTCAATTGACTGAGGAGATTCTGGTACAAACGTCGTATTAGTCATCGTTGGCAGTTCGTATAAGGCTGACATGGTTTCCCCCCTCCTGCTTCAGGTCTTAAAATGGCTCATCCATCCAAATGACCCAAGACTAAAGCGATCTTGTCTAATAACTCACGGACAACAAAGGGCTTTACAATGTAGGCACTATACAGATCGGCATACCTGTTGGTTTCTATTTCATCCTCCAGATAATGTCTGGCTGTTAACATAATGACTGGAATGTGTTTTGTGGCTTTATCAGTTTTGATTTTTGTCAAAACCTCCCAGCCATATGTCTGGGGCAACATAATATCCAGCAAAATTAAGTCGATTTCATTCTTCTTTTCGGCCAAAATCTTCAAGCCCTCATCACCATCATAAGCAGAAATAAACTCATATCCCTCTCGCTCTAGAATTAACTTACCCAGGGTAACCATTTCCCGGTCATCTTCAATCATTAAGATGCGGGCAGACATGAGCTTCTCCTCACTTATGATAGCTATAACTTTTTAATGATGAAGGCTATTCTACCACGACCAGCTTCATTAAGTTCGTGACAGATACAAAGTTGCCTCAAAGAAAATCTATACTCAGTGGAGCCACTTTTCGAGAATGAGGCACGCCCATGTGCCGAATGGAGCCGCACGTGGGCGTGCTGGCTCCTCAATTTTGGATCTACTGAGACTTACTAATACAGGTGCACTTATTGACGAGTCCCAGACCTGACCTGAATTTACAACTGAAGGAGACCAAGTAGAGCAAATCTTCCCTACCGATGACTAATCTCACTTAAGAGATCAGTTCGGCCGTCTTCACGCTCCTTTTCGCCCATATAACACAAGTTTATCGCATCACTCATGGCAACGCGTTCCTTTACGGCCAACATCCATCCTCTAAAGAGGGCCAAACCAATAAATCCCAAACTGAGCAACAAGCCAGCCACTGGCCACCAGATGAAAAAGCCGATATTCGGCCGCCAAAGACCCATAATTGGCAGGCCAATCAACGATACTGCCCCAATATATACTGCTGCTCGGGTTAGTTTTTTGGGTGACATAGTATTGCCTCATAAGTATTTAATTCGATACTATCTGAAGGACCTTACTCAAATAAACGTTCATCTGAAGGAAGCACTTATGAGCGCGGATAGGATTGGCGACGAAATTTAGCTCGGATATAGGGACGGGTTAAAATATAAAATATAGCCATGGTGATGACAACCTGAACTGCACTAGCTAGCCCAGCCTCACCGGCATAAAGCGCTCGCCATAAAAGTAGAGGCAAAATCATCGCGTGGACAACCACCCCAATGAATCTGGCCCACTCCATGACCGCTAACAATCCAGCCCCCAAGATAGCATAAAAAACAGCTAACAACACCGTTACCAGATTCCATTCACCCGATACACTCATACTTAAAATAGCCCACAACCCAGCAGCTACTTGAAAGATGCCAACAATCAGAATACTTCTCGGGATTTTTTTTCTATCTTTGGTTGACGTACTAGACACCAAAACACCTTTGCTCAAGTATATCACGGTAACAACAAATTAATCAATTAGCCAGCAATGCCTTATTATGTAGCTGACAGCAAAAACAGGCAGCTTCACTATGTCATTAAATCTGTCGCCAGGCCCAAATAGGTGGCAGGAGTCAGAGCCAGCAAGCGATTTTTTTCTTCCCTTGGGATAGGTAGCTCTTGAATAAAAGCCGCTAACTCAGCTTGGGTGATACGCTTACCTCTGGTCATCATCTTCAATTGTTCGTAAGGATCGTCTAACCCTGCCTTGCGCATTACTGTTTGCACCGGCTCCGATAAAATCTCCCAGTTAGCAGCCAAGTCAGCTTGCAAACGCTCCTCATCAACTGACAGTTTGCCAATACCCCGCAAAGTTGATTTCAAGGCCAGGAGGGAATGACCAACGGCCACGCCTATATTTCGAATGACGGTAGAATCAGATAGGTCTCGTTGCAAGCGAGAAATCGGTAGCTTACACGCCATAAAATCAAGTTGCGCGTTTGACAGCCCTATATTTCCTTCCGAATTCTCAAAGTCAATCGGGTTCACCTTATGCGGCATGGTTGATGATCCTACTTCGTTGGTCCGAACCTTCTCTTTGAAATAACCCTTGGAAATGTATAACCAAATATCCCGGTCAAAATCAAGGATAATATTATTAAATCGCACCAGGGCATGGAAAAGCTCTGCCATGTAATCGTGCGACTCAATTTGGGTGGTCAGGGGATTATAAGTTAAACCTAAGGTTTGTTCCACAAAGTTGCGGGCAAAAGCAGGCCAGTTAAAGTCAGGATAGGCCACCCAATGGGCATTAAAATTGCCCACTGCGCCGTTGATTTTACCCAAATACTCCTGGACCTCAATGTACTTCAATTGCCGTTTCAAGCGATGGCTAAAAACGGCCATCTCCTTACCAATTGTTGTTGGCGAAGCAGGCTGGCCATGGGTATGAGCCAACATCGGCACTGTTTGATACCGACGAACCAAGCCATCAATGGCCTCGATGGTATCTCGAGCCGTCTTGAGCCAAACTTCGCCCACCCCTTTTTTCAGCATCAAGGCATGGGCGAGGTTGTTAATATCCTCCGAAGTACAGGCAAAATGAACAAACTGTTGCAACGATCTGAGCGAAGTTTCTTGCATAGCTTGCTTCAAATAGTACTCCACGGCCTTTACGTCATGATTAGTCGTTCGTTCGATGGCTTTAACCGTTTCTGCCGTAGTCTCATCAAACTGAGCAACGAGATTATGCAAAAAACTTCGCTCGGTGGGGGTTAAGGGGCGCAATTCAATTATCTCTTCCGCTTCAGAGAGAGCTATAAACCAAGCTACCTCAACCTGCAAGCGATATTTTATTAAAGCTGCTTCAGAAAAGCAGTCGGCTAAATCCGCCACTTTTTGACGATAGCGGCCATCGAGAGGAGAAAGAGCATTCAACTCAGACATAACATTTATCCGCTATAATATCTATAACGAATCGGCAATTAGTAATCCTCCTAGTCCAATAATCACACCCAGGTGTAACAACCAGTTACCTGACGTTAAAAAACCCAAAAATGGTATAAATTGGGCTATTAAACTGATGACAACCAGCACTAAACCACTCATAGGCAAAATGCCTTTAATTTCTGCCAACCTATCCAGGAAACCTCTCAGCATAATTTCCTCAAGATTTTTGAATTAAATTATCCCCCAAAGGTAAGTTTTACGTCCACGCCTCACTTTCCCGATAACGCTCGAATACCCCCTTCAAATGTCTCGGTATACGAGCCACAAAATGGGTCCCCGCCTCGTCGTAGCTTTCGGCTTCGACGATACCGTGCTCATGAAGCAAAGCAGCAAGTTGTCCCTCCGTATAAGGCAAGCAAACTTGAATGAGCGCCATCTCCTCTTCGATCATATCTTCCAAACGTTTCAGCAAATCATCAAGCCCTTGCCCAGTCTTGGCGCTAATTGGGATGCTGTTCGGGTAATCGCTTAGTTGTTGTTGCAAAGTTTCTATATCTGCCGTGAAAGTATCAATTTTGTTAAAAACAGTTAGGAGAGGGGCATTTGTCGCCCCAATCTCTGTTAAGGTATCTTCCACTACCTCAGCCTGCTCCAAGGCATTGGGGTGGGTAATATCGACAACGTGGAGTAAAATATCCGCTTCGCTAACCTCCTCAAGGGTGGCTCGAAAGGCGGCTACTAACTGGGTTGGCAACTTCTGAATGAAACCGACCGTATCACTAACGAGAACTTCTTTGCCACAGGGTAGAAGAATGCGACGTGTTGTCGGATCCAATGTGGCAAAAAGTTGGTCAGCCGTATAAATGGAAGCCTCAAATGAGGCTTCACCTGCCTTGCGGATTAGGGCGTTGAGGAGCGTACTCTTGCCCGCATTGGTGTAACCTACAATCGCTACAACAGGAATATTAGCCTGCCGACGCTGCGATCGATATCCAGCCCGATGGGTTCGAACGTGTTCCAGCTCCTCTTTAAGGTGGGCGATTTTGCGGCTAATCTCCCGACGGTCCACCTCAAGCTGGGTTTCGCCCGGCCCACGAACCCCCACACCACCGGCCGTGCCACCAACTCGTCCACCTGCTTGGCGAGCCAAGTGAGTCCACATCCGGGTCAAGCGGGGCAACCGATATTCCAACTGAGCCAGTTCAACCTGTAACTGCCCTTCCCTGGTGTGGGCATGCTGAGCAAAAATGTCTAAAATAAGGGCTGTCCGATCAACGATCTTGACGCCGAGTTCTTTCTCTAACACCCGCTGCTGACGCGGACTGAGTTCATCGTCGAAGATGAAGACCTCAATATCAAGTTCGTTTTTGTAATTTTTGAGTTTCTCAACTTTGCCACTTCCAATCAGTGTGGCAGGGTATGGTTTATTCAGCCGTTGAAAGGTCCCTCCTACCACTTCTACCTGGGCCGTATCGGCCAAGGCAGCCAGCTCTTCCAGGGAGTCTTCAACAGTTAAAATCCCCTGTTGAAAACGATGGGTTCGCATGTCAACGCCAACTAAGAAGCCCCGTTCTTTGGATACCTCTGTATAATAATGCCTATCTTCTTTTGTCATANNCATGATACATGGCTTTTGAGGTTTGGAAAATATTAGCTCACTATAAAGGGCCAAATTTCAGGCATTCAAGTAAAATTCGTGAGATTTATATAGGTTGTGTTATAGTTCTTCATAGATAAAATGCAATAAAGACATTAGCCCTCCTCCTCTAGTTGGGCATCAAAGCATCGTTATGATTGGAGTATCACCTATGGCGAAAAAAACAAGTAAATTGGTTTATTCAACCCGAGACGACGCAGAACTAGATACTGAGAAATCTACCACAGACTTAAAGCAAAGCTTACCACCGCAACAGCAAACCATTCAGGTGATGGTGGATCGAAAACGACGACGAGGCAAAACTGTAACCGTTTGCCGTGGGTTTCAACTGACCCCAACTGATTTGAAGGAACTTGAGAAAACCCTCAAACAATATTGTGGCGCAGGCGGGACCAGCAAGGCAAATGAAATTGAAATTCAAGGTGATCAGCGGGACAAGATAATGCAAAAACTAACCACCTTAAATTACAAAGTCAAGCGAGTGGGAGGCTGAACTCCGTTTGGTGAAATTAGCGTGCTCCACCTGCTTAGTCGTCTTGATGGCAAACATAAATAAAGAACGAACAAATAAAACTTGTTCGTTCTCGCTCCTTCAATAACAAAAAATTATCGGTTGTTGAAAAACTTTAGGCGATTTACAGTAATAACCAGGCTCAACACTCAAGCGGCGACAGTCTCCATCAAGCTAGCTTCTTCGATAACTTCAGGCTCTTCAGGTTCTTCAGACTCTTCAGAAATATCCGCTTCTTCAAAGTGAGTTTCTCTTAAGTAGTCATAGATAATCTTTTGAGAATTTTTAAATCGTTGCAACAATTGTTTGTCATTGTCCCGTAGCGCGTTAACGGTTCGCTGAGAGCAAGCCGCACACCCTAACGCCGCCTTGTAGCTGCTCAAATCGCAATTTAAACAATCACAAATTTTAATCATCATGTGGCTAAAGGCCAACGCATCGGGATGCGTTTCCGGCAGCATGGCAATTTCTTCAACCAATTCTTTCCAATCATCACCTTTTAAGTTTTTCAAACCACTTACTTTGGAGTGAGGGAACAAAATTTCACAATGCGAATATACCATGTCTAACACCTATCTTCTCAATTTAGTTTTATAACCAATTCGTCAATATTTTTCTTCATAAAAAAATTGAAGCACCGCCACCGCTTCAACTGTCATTTGATTTTACACACCCGAATTCACCATGTCAAAAACTCATCCCATCTTTTTTGAAAGGACTTTTATCCTAATCACCACTCTTTCCTATTGACTTACAGTCTGCATAGTCTAAAATAGACATTATAGTTCAATTACTAAAATTGCTATTCTGGCCTTGTTGAGACACTATTTCGTTTACTAAATTATGCGCCAAGCGTTAAAAGCAATCCCTTTATTCAAAGACCTGGCAGATGAAGACCTGGATTTGATCGCCGCCCGTCTAAGACATATAAGTTATGCCAAAGGCCACACCATCTTTCATCAGGGCGATATGGGCGATACAATGTACCTGGTGGAGTCTGGGCAGGTAATCGTTTGGGATGAAGCAGCAGATAGAGCTTTGGCTTACTTGGGGCCAGGTAGTTTTGTAGGTGAAATTGCGCTACTCCTACCTGAACGGCGTACAGCCAGTCTGAAAGTTGGCCTGGATGCTGATTTATATGCATTAAAAAAAGATGACTTTGACCAGTTGCTCAATCAACGCCCCACCATTGCCGTTTATATGACCCGGGAGTTAAGCAAGCGGCTGCTAGACACGACTAAAGAGAAGTTTAAACCCCAAGCCAGACGCATTTCCTCGCTATGGGGGGCTGACCATAAAGAGTTGATAAAAACGCTTAGTCATCATATAGAGAAAAAAATCGCTATTATTCCCCTACCTGGCTGTTCTCCCCCAAAGGGCCTCAGCGATCTGTCAGATGTCCTGATTTTGAATGATCTGGACATCTCTACTGAAAACTTGGCTGCCCAGTTGGGTGTTCAGTGGGAAGTATATGGCCATATTGTCATGCTCTTACCCGCCAGGGTCAGCGCCCTGGGGCGCCGCGCTTTAGCGCTGGCCAATACGGTTATCAGTATTGGCCAGCCCCCACAATGGATAACAGATAATATCCCTCGTGAAGAAATTTGGGAAACGACCAACGATCCTAAACAATTAAGCCGCATCGCTCGCCGGTTGACTGGACACACGGTCGGCTTAGCCTTATCCAGTGGGGGGGGTAAAGGGCTGGCTCATCTTGGGGTAATGAAAGTGTTGCAAGAGGAAAATATCCCCATTGATTTTATTGCCGGTACCAGTGCCGGCGCTTTTTTTGGCATCCTTTACGCCGTGGGCTGGGATAGTGAACGCTTTGACGCCTTCGCCGACGAAATTCAAACCTTTAACCGCTGGATCAATTGGGATGTTAATTTCATCCCCCGAGCGGGCATCTTAAAAGGGGCCAAAGCCAGAGATATAATTGCTCGTCTGGTAGAAAACAAACGCTTCGAAGATCTAGATATTCCTTTTTACTGCGTGGCCGCTGACATTATGACTGGCGAAGAAATTGTTTTTGACTCTGGTGATTTAGCGGACGCAATTCGAGCCAGTCTTAGCATCCCTGGCTTAGCTAACCCCTGGCACATCAATAACCGTTACCTGATTGATGGCGCTTTTGTTGACCCTATCCCGGCCAAACTGCTACGTCAAAAAGGGGCCGACATTGTAATTGCCTCCAGTGTAATCCAACCGTTGGCCCACAGACGTAACGGAAACAGCCGAGACAAAACAGAAAAAATGCCTCATTTTCTGCAAATTATTACCAATATCCAAAGCCTGGTTGAGGAACAACTCGTCAAATCTCAGGAAGAAGAGATTGATGTGCTGATTCATACGAAGGTGCAGGTCGATCACGCCCTCGACTTTAGCCAGGCCCGTAGTATCATCGTCGCTGGCGAAGAGGCCGCCCGAACCCAACTGAAAGCAATTAAAGAGCTTCTGGAAAAATTCCACCATCGTTAATCATATGGGTGTGTTTCAAATGGGTTAGAAATCGGTAGCATAGCCCCTCGTGGGCGTCATCTCGGCCACGAAACGGACACAAGGTCCTACCGCAGGTACAACTGAGATGAAACACACCCAAATCATATAACCATTATGCATTTAGCCAACAAAGTCGTCATTCTAACTGGCGCTAGCCAGGGTATTGGCAAAGCTGCCGCCGCTAAATTTATTGAGGCCGGCTGCCGGGTGGTACTCGTTGCCCGATCTGAAGACAGATTGGCCCAATTAGCAGAGATGTTGGGACAATCGCATACGTTGATTTTTCCAGCCGACGTCGGTCTGCCAGAAACTGGCGCTCAAATAGTCCAGGAGACGATTAAACATTTTGGACAGGTTGATATTTTAGTAAATAATGCGGCCATAGGGGTGTATGGTCCCAGCGCAACTGTTTCGCCAAGCAATATCTATGCGGTGATGCAGGTCAATTTTTTTGGGCCGTTACATCTTATTCAAGCCTGCATCCCAACGATGCAAGCTCAAGGAGACGGCTTAATTATCAACGTATCCTCAATTATCGGCCGCCGAAGTGTCCCCTTTACCGGCGTCTATTGCGCCAGTAAAGCCGCCCTGGAACAGCTAGCTGATTCATTACGCCTTGAACTAAAACCACATAACATTCGCCTCAGCACCCTCTATCCTGGGGTAACGCAAACAAACTTTGTCTCAAACGCCCTCGGTGCACCTCAAAAAAGATCTGGCCGGATATCAGGTGTTTCCGCAGAAAAAGTGGCTGCGAAACTGATTCAAACCGCCAGAAAAGAACCTCGAGACGCCTATGTAACCCTGTTCGACCGGGCCTTTGTAACAGGCAGCCGTCTTTTTCCTCATCTGTTTGATCATCTATTGCAATATTATTTCCAAATGCAAAACGAGCTTTAGAACCCTCCTCAACATAAAAAAACCTGTCCCCCCAATTAAAGAAGAACAGGCTTATAAAGCATCAGGTAGCAGAATCTTAAATTTCTTCTGCAAAATCCTCGGCTACAAAATCTTCATAATCGTCGTCATCAAGATCGTAATCCTCAATATCGTCAGTTTCCCAATCCTCGGCTCCGTGGTAAACCCAATCAAGAGCCAATGGGACTAAGTTAATGACTTCCAACTCTGTCTCACAAGACTGACAGGTCACAAGGAGACCCAATTTAGGATCCCGCAGATCAACAGGGCGGTTACATTCTGGGCAAAATACCATCTTCCGTTCCTCCTGGGCTATCAATATAGACCCTTTTGCAAAGCCAGGCTATATTGTTACAAATTGACTTTTATTCCTCACCATCCCAATCTTCGTCTGCCCAATCGTCATCCCAATCCTCGTCTTCGTAATCAGCCCAATCAAGCTCTAATGGTTTCATGTTAACCACAACTAATTCTGTGCCACACTCTTGACAGACGACATGCTGACCTAGTTTGGGTCGTCGTAGGACAACTCGCTGATCACATTCTGGGCAAAGTACCATACCTTAAGCCTCACGAGTGCAAATTAAAGCAAGAACCTCTCCTAGAGGTTGTAGTAAATTTTTTGATTGTTCCTGCCCTCTCGCTCAACAATTGTCTTACATTTGATACACAGGGTGGTTTCCGGTATCACCTCGAGACGAGCTGGGTCAATCGGCTGACCGCAACGCTCACAAATACCATAGGTACCAGACTCTAGCTGACTTAGGGCATAGTTAATAGCCTTCAACTTACGTTCCAGATCAACAATGACACCCATGGCCATTTCGCGCTCGGTCACATAAGGATCCGCTTCGTCAAGATCTAGGTCAACCTCATATCTGAGGGACTCCCGTAAATATTCTAGCTCTTGCAACGCTAGCGCTTGTTCTTTTTTAAGTTTTGCTATTCGTTCCTCTTTTTTATCACTCATCATTGTGCACTTACATAAATTTTTGCAGCTTACCTATAACAAAGTTGATGAATTTATGATCCACCAAAGGTTAAATTTTCAACGTACAATATGTATGGCCGCTTAAAGTACAGCAATTATAGCCAGATAATGTACAAAAAAGATGGAAAAAAGCTATCAAAGTTGTTATAAATCAATAAAATGCGTGTAATTTTTGTCACAACAATGACTATTCCTCAGAAATGGGCTTGTCCCCCTCGCCTCGAAATGAATAGCCAACACCGGGTACAGTGAGAATATAGTAAGGCTGCCGTGGATCAGCTTCTATTTTAGCCCGCAGCCGGCTGATTAACCCACGCACCAAATCCCGATCACCACGGCCACTGTAGCCCCACACCCGCTCGACGATCGTCTCCGTTGGCAGAACCTGACCATGATGAATCATTAAGATATAGAGCAGACGAAATTCAAGGTGTGTTAGACGCTGAGAGGGCAGGCCAGGCACCTCAATACTACGTGTGGCCGGATCCAGGGATAAGCCAGCTAGCTTCAAGGTTGGCAAACTAAAAAGCGGCACGCTTCTGGCACGACGCATGAGGGTACGTATTTGGGCAATTAACACCCGGGCACTAAAAGGGCGAATAACGACCAAATCAGCCCCCACCTCTAATAAGGTAGTATGTAGTTTTTCATCAAGGGGGTTGGTAATAACAATCAAAGGTACTTGAGTCTCGGCCCGTACGCACCGAACTTGCTCCTCAAGAGATGGATGTGGCAGGGCTAACATAATCAGGTCCACCGGGCGATCTGACCAGTTTTGCATCGTGCGGTCTAAATCCCTGGACCTGTTCATAGCCAACCCGGCTCGCTGCAGTGCGACCGATAGAATAGCAGCTTCATCAGCATCTTGCGCAATCAACAGTCCATACATTTTTCGCCAACGCCTTATTCAGCCTCGATCTCAATTCGAAAGATATGAACCTCTCCCCTGGCCACATCAGAAACAAAAAGACGATTGTGAGCAACATCGGCAAAGATACCAACTGGACGCTCAAAGGTAACGGTATCAATCGTCCGCCATTCGTCAAGTAACAACCCATCGGGACCGTAACGCCGCAACACACCCTGGTCAGAATTGGTCATGAAAATAGACCCATCCGGTCCCCAGGCCAGGTGACTCCCATCAAAGGCGACCGGTGCATCCAGAGGCCAGGCATCAAGAGGTTTACCAAAAGGATCAACGCGTTGCCAGCGATTGATATTGGCCCCTTCCGTCACAAAATAAGCGCCAAATTCATCGCGCAAGACATCAACCGGCTCATTGAAGCGGCCGGGGGCATCCCCAAATACGCCGACCGTCCCCAGAGGCGTACCATCTAACCCATAAAGCCGCAAATTACCAGCGCCAGTATTGGCTACGACCATAATATCTTCTGCATCGGGCTGGCTGAAGATGTTCATACTGCGGGGATGATAAAATTGTGCCTCGGGACCTCCCACCTTCCCCAGAGGATCGCCTGTTTCGTCAAAGGCATAGACCCACTGGCGTATTGAGTCCAAAACCCAAATTGTGCCATTAGAGGCGGTGGCAATAGCCAATGGTTCTTCAAAAGAGCCGTCTACAGTCTCAACCCAACCACCGATCAGCACATCATCAGCAAAAATCTGCACACCTCTGATGCCGGTGTCAGCAATATATATATTTCCTTGGGGACTGACAGTGATGTCGCGCGGTTCAACCAACCCTTCGCTTAACGTGGTCACGTGCCTCAGACCGACCGGGCGCGCTTCAAAGGTCTTCTTTGAGACGACCTGTTGGCGGTCAGACTGTTGGACACTCCCCAAGGAGGGCCACAAATTCTGACTCGGCACCGGAACCAGATCTGGCGTGCCAGGCGGCTGCCAAAGAAAATGGATCCGCGAGCGGGACAACGTATCTTGAAATAATATCTTGACCTCATGCAACCCGGCTGGCAACGAAGCCGAAGCCGCAAAAGGCTGATCAGGTACCTCAGTCCGCACCAACAAACGGTCATCAACAAACAACTGCGCCTCGCCGACAGAACGTAAGCCCAACTCATAAACACCGGTACGGGGAATATCAAGCAGCCCCGTCCATTCCACACTATACGGCCGTGGCAGCGGGGTTAAATGGAAATAGGTATTTATAAAAGGATCAACCTGCATAAACACCGGCGAACCAAGCCACTCTGAGTTGGCATAATATCTCCCTAGCAGTCCGTGGTTGGTAACCGGATCGCTATAAAAGGCGCGGGCGGGGATGACCGTCTCCGAGCCAGTGGGCGGCAACCATCTTAACTGCACCCGCCCTCGCCCGTCCTCTGAATGGACCACGAGCCGCAGTGAATGGTTCCCCCGGGCCAGTTCCCAGGTAGCTTGTAGCTCTCCTTCTCCTCTCAGCACTTCAACCCCATCAATTTCCAGAATCGCTTCGCCGGGCGTGGTTAAGTATAATTGATAAATACCATATTGCTCTACATAAAGCAAGCCCGTCCATTCAGCTAAATAAGGGGGGGTTAGAGGTAACGAATCCGTCCAGTCAACATCAATTGTCTCTGTTTTTAAGGCTTTGACTGGAACTTGATTGGAACGTATTTCTGAACCAGCCCAGTAACGTAGGGCCAGCCCTTGGACCGAAGCAAGATCCGCCGGGGAAAGCTCCACCAGATGCACAGCCGGCGGATTTCCCGGCGCGTTAGACACGGTTTCAAATCGGCCGGCCGGGTAAAGTCTGGCGGCCTCTTCAAAAACCCAGCCTTCATCCGGATGGATGAAGATAGCGACCGGACGGGTGGCCTCACCGCGAATGGGCAGCGCATCAGGGAAGGAAAGGGTGATACGACGAAGCGAGTCAGAGGAGAGGAAGCGGACCGTGGGATGATTGCTTAAAAAAGGAGAAAGATAAAAATCATAAGCTGGTCCCAATTGAGCCATGCGATGCCCGGTGATCGTCTCTGGGGTGGAGAAGGCATTCCAAACGGCGAAATCATTCGCCTGCCGGACAAAATAGGTATGGGTGTTAACCCCCAGGATATAAAAAGCCGCCAAACCAGCCGGCCAAAGTAACCATCTGTTGGAAAAAGGATGCATCACCCGCTCCGCCTCTGTGGCCAGGCTGGCGACAGGTAAAGCGCATAAATAAGCTATCGCCGGCAAAACAGCGATACTCCGTAATGATTGAGGGGCCTCAAAATCAAGTGAAAAGATGCCCCCTGCCAGGGAAACAGGCAAAAGTAAAAGAAAGAAAAGATTAGCGGCTCTGATGCCTGGGCTGAAAACATTTCTGAGGGCCAACCCCAGACCTAAAACCATCAAAATTCCCATCGCCGGATCGAGCATTGGCTCACCAGGGAGGTTATGCCGACCGTTCTTATCCCCCTTAAAGTGAAACATACCTAAGTGCTTTCCCAAACTGTGCCCTATAGCACGGACCAGGTTCGGGTCATCACGGCGATTGAAGATCGAGATGACTTGCAACCGGTTTGAGAAGGATTCGGGGTTACGCCCGGCATATTGTACCACCGGCATGACAACGATCCAGGCTGCTAAAGCCAATAAACCCACCCGGATGACCTGATTGTGCCACCATTGCCATGAAGCAGCCCGCCCCCACCAATGTCGCCAGATCACCAGACCCAGCAAGCCAGAAAGCCCCAGGACCAAGACAAACAAGCGAAAGGCAGTGTAAAAGCTAAGCCCCAAACCTAAAGCCAGGCCGGCGAAAATTGCGTCTCGCAAACGTCCCCATCTCATTAAGCGAACCAAAAAGAAAAGGGTAAGTAACTCAAAGAACGGGGCATCAATACCGGTCATAGCAATACGACTGAAATTAATGTCCCAACGCATCACGGCCAGAAAAAAAGCCATCGTTAAACCAAACAAGGGGCCACGTAACGTTCGCCCAAAAAGATAAGCCGCCCACACCCCGCCGAGGCCAAAGAGGACTGACACCAGGCGTAGGCTGTGGACAGAGTCAGTGACAAAACGCAAAGCAGCACTATACAAGAGGAGGAATTGGCCGCTGACGTTGATGGGGTCGTAGAAGGCCGGCTTAAATTTGGCTTCTGATAGCCAGCGTCGGGCCTGTAACCCAGCTTCCGCTTCATCATACCAAATACCAAAAGGGAGTTGGTCAAATTGCCAGAGGCGCAGGATCAGAGCCAGAAAAAAAACAAGTAAGAAGGCGGCAGTATAGGGGGAGAAGGCGAACCGTGAAATCCAGGTTTTTCCATGCTTGCCAAGTCTCCAGGGCGCTGACCCGTCTGACGGTGGATGAGACCCCTGTGTCAGCAGCAGGCTGCCCACCACAAAGAGGAAGAGACTGCCGCCATAAAACCACCAGGCTTGTAAAAGGGTATCACCATCAGCAAAAAGCCTGTGGGCGCTGAAGGAAAGCAATAAAGCGACAAAATTAAGCAGGCTGCCAACCCAGCCCCACCTGCCGGTTCTCAACCCCAGGCCAGCAAACAACCCCCGGTAGGGAGGCCACCAAAGGAGTCGGACCACTTCGGTCTCCCTGAGCGCTCGTACGAACAGGATAGTCGCCAGCCCAAACAGAAGCAAACCATCCCACAATCCTTCCCGTCGAAGTGCCGCTTGAGCCAGCCCCCCTATCCCGATGGCCAACAGCGCCAGGGCCAACCGGTCCAGGGTCCGCCGGGGAGTCCTTAGCTTCGTTGCGGTGGATAAAGCCATAGGGGAGGGTTGTTTAACTTCTCGGATACTCAATTGACCTTACTCTCGAAAAGCAAACTTCATCACCCGGTTATTATCAGAATCGAGCACAAACAACATATCGTCCTGGCCAACGGCCAGCCCTAAGGGGAGCCTGAAGGATTCCACATCCTGGCCGTATTGTCCAAAGGTGCTCAACAATTCGCCATTCTCGTCATAAACGATGATCCGGTAGTTTTGGGGATCGCTGATATAGACGCGGTTTTGGCTGTCAATGGCGATGAAAGGTTTATTGACCACATCCTCGCTCTCCCAACCCACGACCGGCCATTCGGTGATGAAATTGAAGTCGGGGTCGAATTTCTGGATACGATGGTTCCAGGTATCGGTCACATAAAGGTTGCCATTGCCGTCAATAGCCACATCCACCGGTTCCTCAAACCGGCCCGGCACGACGCCACCCCCGCCCCAAACGCCCGAATACTCACCATCAGGGGTGAATTTTTGAATACGTTTGTTGCCCGTATCGGCGACGTAAACATTTCCTGCTTTATCAATGACTATACCACGCGGCCCCCAAAAGTCACCAGGCCCAACATCGGCAGCACCATTGGTATTGGCATATGTACCGAACTCGGTGATGAAATTTCCATCTTCATCAAAAACCTGGATCCGATGGTTCCAGGTATCGGCCACATAAACCCGACCATCTTCGCTGATCGCAATGCCCCAGGGTTCGGTCAGTTCACCCGGGTTAGTGCCTTCGACGCCTCCCCAGGCTTTGAGAAAGTTGCCATTTTGGTCAAAAACCTGGATACGATGATTGCCGCTATCAGCGACATATACCTGTCCCTGTGGTGAAATAGCGATCGCTCGGGGGTTGAGAAAACGGCCTTCGGTGGAACCTTCGCTCCCCCAAACCTGAAGCGCAGCGAGCTTTTGTCTCACATCGGCGTACGGATCAACAGGCATATCGGCGGCAGTTAGGGGACCGGTCCGATAATCCCACAAGTCGTTCACAATGTCCTTGCGGACGTAAAAATACATGCGGGTCATAAACGGCCATTCGCTCAGGGTATGGTTATCATTTTGACGGTAAAAGATGATATCCCACAAAGACCGCCAATTTTGGCGAATGGTTTCTGGCGTGTCGCCCGTTTCAGGATTAGGGGCGACATAAGTATGCCACAGCCTTTGGAAGCTCAGACCTTTGTAGTCCTCAATCGGCCACCAGACCTGACGATAACGAAAACGCTGATAATTATTCCCCAAAAAGGGCTCAACATCGGTCAGGGAAACCTCTGCATCGGGCGAGAAGATGATTACCGGCGCATCAAGGGCCTCCCGGCTGGGATTACTGCCGAAAAAGGCCCGGTTGGGATAATCACGCATGTACCACTCCAGCGGCCAAATAACCCCCCCATAAGCCACTTTAATCTGCTTATCGCCGACGGTGCGGCGGGAAATATCGTCAACCTCGTCTAAGACCCATTTGACATCAGGCGCAGCATGGGCATAGACCAAAAACTCATTGACCAAATCGTAATTGACGAAGGACGACAGCCAGGCAAAGCGTATCGTCAGAATAGTTAGCAGGGAAAAAACCACCAGATAGAGAAGGGGTTTGATTTGCTCTCTGTGCAGGTGGCGTCCATAGGTCCATAAGCCAAAACCAACGGCGATGACCATAAGAAGGGCAATGAAGAATTGTGATGTCTGGCGTAACTCATTCAGGCTTTGCCCTTGAAAAGGCCTGACAGCTAACAGCGCTAATAACGCTGCCCCCAAAAGGGGTACCAAGATCGTAAAGAGGAGGCCGTCTCTCGTTTTGAGAACTCGCCAATCAAACTTATCAAACACTGACTGGCTGATATGACCGGTTAAAAAGATAAAAGGCAAAACGACATGGGTGTTCAACCAGGGCATTTTTTCCCCGGCCCAGCTATAAATTACAAAGCTGCCGATGGCCCAAACGATGAGATAGGCGGCGAAGGTCCCGCCGTCTGAGGGGTAAATTTGCTGGCTTGTCTCAGCCGCGTCTGTTCTATTTTTGGTTCGTTTTCTGTTCGCCGTCGAAGCTGCCTGCTCAATGGCCTCAGCATCGAGCCGGTCAATGTAGGAGGGCGCTTTTTTAACCAGATAAACGATCCCCCCAATGAGCCCAATAAAGAAGGGCAAAAATTCATACAATGACATCAACAGCAGATAGTAATAGGCAGGTTGCCCCCCCCGGGCCACGTCTTGTTGTTTAAGCCAATAGGTAAGTGCGCCAACCGTGCCGCTGACCAGACCGGACGGATTGGTGAAAAAGGTAGTATGCAATAAAACGAAGATAGCGACGGCCAGGATCACCGGACCCCATAACGTTTCCAGGGGGGCCTTGAAAGAGCGCAAGGCAGCAGAAACAGGCGTATGACGGCGGTCAACGTTGCGCGAAACGGCCAGCAGGGCAATCACCAAACCAGCCACCAGCGAAATGACGCCCGCCACTTTTAGAGTCTCCGACGTACTCGAAAAGAACAAGGTTAAGAATAGCAGTAAGATTGTCAGCCCTAACAACCCCCATTGCAGCGATTTGAAACGTTTCGCGGACAAACGCTCCCAGAGCAGGGCCGCGGCGATGAATAAAACGCCGATGAAACCATGAATAAAGGCCACCTCTTTGGTCGATAAAGAAAGCGAAACCGCCGCCGCGCCCCAATATAACCAACGAGTTTGGCGGGTGCGCATATACTGGAAGAGGCTCAAAGCCAGCAAGGCGGTGAAGAAGACAATGAAGGATTCATTGCGAATATAACGCTGGTAATAAAGCAAACTGGGAGAGATGAGCAGCCCCAGGCTGGTCAGCAACGCCCCGATTCGGCCCAGCCAGGGCCGAAACCAGTAAGGCAGTATCACCAAGGCCACACCAAAAAGGGCGGCCGGGATACGGGCCGAAAAATCGTTGTCGCCAAAGAGGAGATAGGAAAGGGCGACCAGGTGAAACTGAAACGGCCCGTGCATTAAGGGGTCATGTTTGTACCCGTCACCATCGTAAAGCTTAAAGGAGAAGAGGGCGTGTAAGCTCTCATCGTGGCTCATGACTCTTTCCCCCAGGATATAAAAGCGGGTCACGACAGCGACGATAAAAACGAGGCCATATAGAACCATCTCCCAATTAATGACCAGGGTAGCAAAAATAGGTTTGTCCAGAAACGATTGTTTTTTGATCGACTGATCAGTAACTAAGGCCATAAACGTTCACCCTACGAGAATTTTTGTTGTTCCATACTCGATCTCTACCCTTGCCTAACCCATAAAATGACCTGATCGGAACCGGGAATATGGTTAGGTAAGAAACGGAAGAGATACCAACGCACCCAGTCTTTACCTTCCACCAACTGGGGGGTCCAATGGCTAATTATAGCCAGGTCTTGTCCGACGTAACTGCCACCGACTGGCTGACCGGCCTCTGGGCTGGACAGGATAACCGGAGCCTCGCCAACGGCAGCAAAACTGGAGACATAACGAACGTTGGCGAAATCGCGCAAGTACCAGCGGAGCATGGGTTGCTCTAGATCAACAACAGCCAGGTCAAGTTGGTGGATATCCCCTGTCTCTTCGGCTGAGAGACGGGAGAGGTCTTCTAATAAGGTCAGTAGACGCGTGGAAGCGGGTTGTGAGATCATG
>JABAHQ010000542.1_pt1 | contig 23717 bp, 19 predicted proteins | sample 7062091 | NCBI WGS metagenome assembly JABAHQ01 (sample SAMN14534359, study PRJNA622989) | marine sediment metagenome | biome: marine biome [ENVO:00000428]; feature: marine pelagic biome [ENVO:01000023]; material: deep marine sediment [ENVO:00002113] | place: India: Gulf of Kutch | collected...
TTAATACGATGCGCATTTTGGATAATCGTGCTATGTTGAGCCTGCCTGAAAATGACCGATAAGTGAATCGTTGGGATCTGCCCTGAAGCGATCATATCGCGCAAAACATTTCCGGCTCCAACAGCCGGCAATTGATCTGCATCCCCAACCAGCAATAAATGCGTCCCTGGGCGAATCGCTTTGAGCAAATTATTCATCAAAATTAAATCAATCATGCTCACTTCATCTACGATGAGCATATCCGCTTCCAGGGGATTTTCCCGGTTACGCTTAAAGCTAAACCCAGCTCCAGGATCAACCTCTAGCAGACGGTGAATCGTCTTGGCTTCCTGGCCGGTCGTTTCGGCCAGACGTTTGGCGGCCCGACCCGTCGGCGCGGCCAACAAAACACGTTTACGCTTGGCTTCCAAGAGGCGCAAAATGCTTTTGATCGTTGTTGTCTTCCCCGTCCCTGGTCCACCGGTCAAAATGCTGACCGGCTCGGTGAGCGCCATTTTTACCGCCTCGATCTGGCGCTCGGCCAGGATTAGCTGGTCTTTTTGCTGCAGATAAGCAAACGCTTTCTCCCAATCAACTGTCTGAAATTCGGCTAACGAACGCGGTTTACCCGCCTTGGCTAATAAGGCGCGTATTTGCCTGGCAACCCCCACTTCAGCCCGGTAAAAGGGGATTAAATAGACAACCATGGCATTTGCCGGGCCGGCGGCCTCAAAAGCGATCTCCTTGTCTAAATGAAGGCGCTCTTCAATGGCTAAGACATCAATCTGAGCATCAACTTTCTCCATCGGCACGCCAAGTAATTTAGCCGCTTCCTGAACCAGGTGCGGCCGGGGAGCATAGACATGCCCCTCATCAGCCAATGTATTGAGGACATGCTCTAAGCCGGCCTGGATACGGGCGGTTGAGTCAGGCTCAACCCCTAAACTGCGGGCAATTTTATCAGCGGTGATAAAGCCAATGCCGTAAATATCTCGCGCCAGGCGATAAGGGTCATCGTTAACAATTTGAATGGCCTCATCGCCATAGGTCTTGTAGATTTTAACGGCCAGCCGGGTACTCACGCCGTGGCTTTGCAAAAAGAGCATGATCTCCTTGATATGTTTTTGCGCCTCCCAGGCGTGAGCAATAATTTTAACCCGTTTTGGCCCTACGCCCGGCACTTCAACTAGCCGCTCGATATTTTCTTCAATCACCTCTAAAGTGTAAGGTCCAAAATGCTCGGCGATGCGGGTGGCGGTGACCGGCCCAATCCCTTTAATTAATCCAGACCCCAAATACTTACGAATACCCTCGATGGTGGCCGGCCGTTCTTCGCGATAATTTTCAATCACAAATTGCTCGCCATAAACGGGGTGAGTCTTCCAGGTGCCCCAGAGACGCAATCTGGCCCCGGCATGGATGCCCGCCAAGTTGCCGACAATCGTAATCAAATCGTATCGCTTGGGGACTGAAAACCGGGCTACGGTATACCCATTTTCGTCGTTGGTGAAGACAATTCGCTCCAGGATACCGACCAAAGATTCCTTGTGCATCTAATCTCTCCCCCAATATTTTACACCCATTTGCGATTAATGACCCATCCAAGCCGCAATAGTTGCAAAATTTTCAAAGTAGGGTATAATTCTAAGTGAATTGACATAAGTATGGATGGGCTCTTTGAACAGGATTAAATTATGAACCGGGGACAAACATTTATTTTGATCACGATGTCCATCATTATTATCATCTTATTTAGCGGAGTGGCAGTATTGGGTATGTCACTCACTGACTCAGAAACACCTGCATCTGGAGACCAAGCGGAAATTGCCGCAGGACCCCCACCTAAGCCTACAGCCACACCAACCCCCAGCGCAACGCCGACCTTTCCATTTACGCCTACACCCACAGATACACCCATTCCCACCCCAACCAGCACCCGTGTGGTCAATAATACAGCTACCCCGACCCCTTCCAAGACACCCACACCCGCGCCCCCCACCGCAACCCCAACGAACACGCCTGTCTCCAGAAGCAATTACGGTATCAGCAGTAGTAGTGTCGGCAGTTTTCAATCGAATCCGGCAGCGACGCCGGTCCCTACTTCTCGCTATCCATTTCGGGTTGTGGAAGGACCGCTCGATTACAAAACCAAAAATCATTTTCTGGTTATCCTGGCTAAAGTTACTGCTGGTGGGGCCTTTTTACCCAATTACAAATTAGTTGGCTTTCACTCCCCCACCGGCCGCAACTGGGAAAGCCTGCCCTCTTGTAATCATATCTGCAAAGCCAGTGGCCCTCCAGGTGTTCACGATGATGAGGGCGAATTGATCGAGAGATTTTTGATTCAAGAAGGCAATATTTTCATCGAGTTTCCATTTTATGAGGATGGCGTCTTCACCTTTATGTTGGTCGACCCCCAAGGGCGGCAGGCCTCTGAGGTTTTGCAGTTGGAACTGGATAGTAGCAGTGATAATCGAAAATGGTTTTATCTGCACTTTAGCCGCTAAATTTGCATTTCTGGGAAAAATTACTATGCTATAGATTCAGGCGCGGGAGTGAATGTCGCCCGGTGGCGGCCCTGGTCTTCAAAATCAGTGGGCGGCGGCGAGCAGCCGGCGCCGGTGGGTTCGACTCCCATTCATTCCCGCCTCAGTGCATCAAGAGGAGAGTACAGCGAGGTAAAATGGACACATTCTCTATTACCTCGCTGCGCTCTTTTTTTATGTTTCCGGCTTGGCCTCAAAACTGCCATTTCTGGACTGGAGGGACTGCGTCCATATGTCTGAGCTTGTATTTTTGAAATTGGGGGGTTCCCTGATTACTGACAAAACCAAACCGAATACCCCTCGCCTCGAAGTCATCAAACGCCTGGCCGCCGAGATCCAAGAGGCCATTGACGTGCGGAGGGACGACTTAAGCCTGGTTATCGGTCACGGCTCAGGCTCTTTCGGCCATCCCCTGGCCGCCAAATATGAACTCACAGCTGGGGCGACCGGTCCTGAAAGTTGGTTAGGCTTTGCTGAAGTCAGTGCCGTTGCCGCCCGCTTGAATCGTATCGTCGTAGATTGCTTATTAGAAGCCGGTGTCCCGGCGATCACCTTTCAACCTTCCGCCAGCACCCGTACCCGCAAAGATCAACTGATGTATTTTGAGACCTATTCAGTTCGAGAGGTCCTCAAACATGGGTTGGTGCCGGTGATATATGGCGACGTTACCATTGACGCTGTTCAAGGCGTCAATATTGTCTCGACCGAACAACTCTTTGACAACCTGGCCCGGGAATTCAATCCCGAACGTATTCTCTTGGCTGGTGACCTTGACGGCGTTTATACAGCCGACCCTAAAATCGATCCCAACGCCGAATTAATTGAAGACATTTCCCCGGAAAATTGGTCTGAGGTCGAAGTTGTCCTGGATAGGGCTCAAGCCGTCGACGTTACAGGCGGTATGTACAGCAAAGTAAGGGGCATATATCACCTGACCCTGGCTATGCCTCCGATGCAGGGCATGATCTTTTCCGGCGAAGAACCGGGGAATGTCAAAGAAGTTTTATTGGGGAAGGTGGTTAGCTTTGGCACCCTGATCAATTAGGTCTCTTCCTGGTCGAGGGTGATGCGCCCGGAGCTGATTTCGGCCAAATCGGCAGCAAATTGTTGAAAATGGATATCGGGTAAAATCAGCTTTAGGGTTACTTCAGCCGCAAAATCTTCGGACTGAATTTCGCCCTCGTAGTGAGTGGCTAAACGGACAACACGTTCATAGAGATGATAAGGGACGACAAAAGTAAGCGTCCGTTTTTCTACTTTTTCAACACGGGATATTTCTGCTAAAACTAACTGAGCCGCTTCGGTGTAGGCTTTCACCAGGCCCCCCGTCCCCAATTTTGTGCCGCCGAAGTAACGGGTCGTGACCACCGTTACATCGCCCAGACCGCTCCCCTTTACCACGGCCAAAGTTGGCTTACCGGCTGTGCCGGCCGGTTCGCCAGCGTCACTCATACCGTGAATGACGCTGGCCCCATAGCCAACGGCAAAAGCGTAAACATGATGCGAAGCATCAGCGTAGGTTTGACTAATTTCGTCAATAAAGGCTTTGGCTGCTTGTACGGTAGGGGTGTAAGTAGCCGTGGCCATAAAACGCGATCTTTGGATGACCAGTTCAATCTGTTTTCGACCAACTGGAATAAAGTATCCATTTGACATGGAGGTTATTTACGGCTCCGATGCAGCTAAATTAGTGGCAATGGTCATAGTCGTTTGCTTATATTGTTCGGCTTCCTCCAGGTTGTTGTGTCGCCAGACAGAGAGAGGGATATTCTTTTGGACTTCATATAAAATGTAGAATTTACGTCGGGTGCGACTCCCCAAATTATTGGGGCGAGGTTGTCCATAGCCATCCCAAAAGGACGAGGCCCAAATCCCGGCACAATCCAGACTGGCAAATTCAAGCTCAGGGTCTCCCCACAAAGCCATTTCAAAACCCAACAGTCCGGTCACATTCCCTTGGGCATCAACGACAATATTTTCCTTACGTATCCCCATATGCAGTAAAACAGACGGTGTTTGCTGGTCAAAATAAGCATGATAATGATCCAACAAAGCAATCAGTCCCTGCCCTTCTTCCTCATTATATACGCCACAAGCCACCACATCTTTAATCAGGTTATACCACATGGTTTCAAAGGCTTGCCTCCAACTCGGCTGGGGCTGTAAAGGGGTACAGGTATCATGATAACCATATCCAGATCCGGTGATGGCATGTAACTGGCGCAAATATTTTCCGAGTTGAAAATAAACACGATTGTGCTGGGCATGGCTGAGGGAGGTGATTTCACTATAACGGACGCCAGGGATAGCTTTCACAATTACAAAATCTCGCCCGGTAAGCTGCTGATCAAAATCAAAAGCAACAACTTCCATAACAGGAATGGTCGTTTGAGCCCGGACTAAGGCGAGCAGACTAACCGTTCGCTCCAACATCCCTTCTTCATAAAATAGCGCATTTGGGCTGCTGGGGGGAGCCAGACGTAATACAAACTCCCCCTGGTCGGATTGAACTCGATAGGATTCGTCAAAATCGCTAACGGACATCTTAGAAATAATCAATCGATCAGGATTAACTGCCAGATGGCTCTCAAACAGACTGATAATCAGATCATTTGAAACAACAGATGTCATAATGTAAGTCCCAACACTGCCAACAGCTACTATTGCTATTCAGTATACCATAAAACCTGCCGTAAGAACGAATGAACTTGTTAGAAAAGCGACTTATCTGTTATACTCAACTCACGACTTTAGACATAGCGAGGTTTGATGATTCGCGTTCTCTTTGTCTGCATGGGTAACATCTGCCGCTCACCAATGGCAGAAGCTGTCTTTACCGACCAGGTGAAAAAAGCGGGCCTCAGCCATCTATTTGACATCGACTCAGCCGGCACAATCGGTTATCATGCGGGCGAACCAACCCACCCGGGGACTCAAAAAATTCTAAGCCGGCATAGTATTTCCTATAATGGCCGGGCCCGTAAGATCACCCTGGCCGATTTAGCGAAATTTGATTACCTGATCGGCATGGATACTGAAAATATCCTTGATCTAAAGGATATGAACCGGGGTGGGGCAAACGCACCCAAAGTTCATATGCTATTGGATTTCGCCCGCCATGCAACTGTCCGTGACGTGCCCGACCCTTACTACACGGGTAACTTTGAGTATGTTTATCAATTAGTCCTTGACGGTTGTCAGGGGCTACTGAATTACATCAGAACTGAGCATAATATTTAATGTTACCGCGTTTTCTGAAGGAGGCTATTGACCAGCAATTTGAAGTGCCAATTGATCGGGTCTTAAATACCGGGGGTGGGGGGATTAACCAAACCGTCACCGTATGCCTTCGAAACGGTCAAACGCTCTTCATCAAATGGCATCGCCAGGCCCCAGCAGGTATGTTCCTCGCTGAAGCTCAGGGCCTTGAGCGATTGTTAGCCGCTCAAACGCTGCGCATCCCTAAACCTTACCACGCCACCGAACATTACCTTATTATGGAATGGTTAGGATCCGGCCGGCGAATCTCCCGAGAGAGTGCCATTGCCCTGGGACGAGGCCTGGCCCAGCAACATCGGGTCACTGCTTCTCACTACGGTCTAGATCATGACAACTACTGTGGTTTGACCCCGCAGAACAATAAACCGGCCTCAGATTGGGTTACCTTTTTTAGAACCCGGCGATTGGATGCACAAATGAATTTGGCCGCCCAACGAGGCCGGCTTCTCCCTGAGCGGCGGCAGAAGCTCGAAGCGCTTATCGGCAAACTGCCTGATCTGCTCCCCGCCACCCCACCTGCATCTCTCCTCCATGGCGATCTATGGGGCGGCAATTGGCTGGTGGCTGATGATGGTCAGCCCGCTCTCATCGATCCGGCCATTTATTTTGGGGATCGTGAAGCTGATCTAGCTTTCACCGAACTCTTTGGCGGTTTTCCACCAGAATTTTACCACGCTTACCAAGAAGCTTGGCCCTTACTACCCGGCTACGCCGAACGTAAGGTGATTTATAATCTGTATCATCTGCTCAACCACCTTAATCTCTTCGGCGAAAGCTACGGCGGCAGCGTCGACGCTATTCTGAACCGATACCTCTAAATCGTCGTCATTCTTTTAACGTACTGCGTGAGAATTTCACGCCGTTAGAAGACCATTACGCAGCACACAGTACGCAGTAGAACGCAGATTATTCTCACTGATAAATAATCCACATTGATTACCCGAGGAGTGTCACCTATGAATTATATCCAGGAAAAACAAGTAGCGATCGAAGCGGTCACCAAAGCTGCCACCCTCTGTATGCGGGTTCGCGCCGAGATGGTGAATCTGAACGCCTTAGAAAAGGGGGATAGAAGTCCGGTCACGGTAGCCGATTTTGGGGCGCAAGCCCTGGCCTGCCAGCATCTCAAAGCGAACTTCCCCCAAGATCCGATTGTGGGCGAAGAAGATGCAGCCGACCTGCGCCAGCCTGATAACGCCCACCAATTGACCCTGGTCACCCGGTATGTGCGCCAGTTTCAGCCTAAAGCCACCCCCGACGAGGTTTGCGGCTGGATTGATGCCGGCAACGCTACCATCGCCGACCGCTACTGGACCCTGGATCCAATCGACGGGACCAAGGGCTTTTTGCGCAATGACCAGTACGCTATCGCCCTGGCCCTGGTCGAGGGCGGAGACATCAAAGTAAGTGCTTTGGTCTGCCCAGCCTTGCCCCTGGCGCTGGACAACCCTGAGGGTGAGAAGGGGGCCATCTTTGTGGCTGTACGCGGTGAGGGAGCAAAAATGGCTCCCCTGAACGGTGGCTCGTTTGTGCCCATTCACGTTTGTCGTGAATCGGATAAAACCGGGTTAAGGTTTGTGGAAAGCGTGGAGGCTGATCATGGCAATCAAGCCCTGCAAGCAGCCATCGCCCGGGCGGTGGGCATCACCCAGCCCTCCCTGCGCATGGACAGCCAGGCCAAGTATGGAGCCGTCGCGCGCGGCGATGCGGCCCTCTACCTGCGTCTCCCCTCCCCCAAGTATCCCGGCTACCGCGAAAAAATTTGGGATCACGCCGCCGGCACCCTGGTGGTTGAGGAAGCGGGGGGTCGCGTCACCGATATGTACGGCCAGCCCCTTGATTTCGCCTCCGATCACCTCATGCATCACAATCGGGGTGTTATTGTCAGTGCCGGCCCCTTTCATGAGGCGGTGATCGTGGCTATAGCTCAGGGCAAAGCTGAGCCTGAAGAGACGTCAGGAAAGGCAAAACCATAGTCGGATTATTTTTAGAAATCAGTACATAATCACAGGGCTAGAGCAAAATAAGATTAAGCGCATTATGAATATATGCCTCCCACCTCCGCAGTCGCCGGTCAATGGTCAGCAGTCAGCATAAGGCAGCAATATTCTCATCCCGCCAAACACGGCGACTTTGCTCCAGCCCTGCACGTGATCAGGCGTGATCAGGTCTTATTTGACAACCTATCTACAGCCCTTTATAATCCACTCATCCTTAATCCAATCTAATCGGCATTGAAAAATAAATAGTGGCTACCCCGTTTGTTTTAAGCCAACGAAAAATGATGGCATCCATCTCGGCTGACAAACCACTTTATCCCTAACTAACGAGACATAAAGGGGAGATAAAATTGAGTACAACAACATCAATGACTAATGCTATGCTAACTAACCGGCCTGACCGTTATCGGTGGGTGAGAACGATTACCTCCAGTTATATCCTACGCAAAATCCTGAAAGCCTTACTGACCGCTTTTATCGTGGTAACCATCACTTTCTTCCTCATCCGCCTGTTGCCGGGTAATCCGGTGGAAATATACATTAACCAGCAGATGGTTGAGTATGGTATCCCTTATCATGAGGCCCTAGATCAGGCTCGGGCCTTGTTCTCTTTTGACCCCGGCCAGCCTTTAATCATCCAATATCTTGATTATCTGGCCAGCCTTCTCCAGGGGGACCTGGGCAAATCCATCCTGTCACCGGGCAGCACCGTGGGAGAAATTATCCTCCGTTTCCTCCCCTGGACCCTTTTTAGCGTGGGATTCGGCCTCATGTTAGCCTTTATTATCGGCATTATGTTAGGCTTACTCATGGCTTACCGTCGGGAAAGCTTCATTGATCAAGTTTTGACTATCTTCGCCTCTATTACCAGCTCTGTGCCCAATTATATCATCGCCATTGCCCTGGTTGTCTGGTTAGGCGTGCAGTGGAAAATCGTCCCCATCGCTGAAATGCGCGGCGCTTTTTCTGCGGGCGTCAAACCGGGCTTTACCTGGGAATTCATCTATGACATTTTCTTCCACGCCTCCTTGCCGATTCTGGCCTATATCTTAACCAGCCTTGGTGGCTGGATGCTGACGATGAAAAGCAGCACCATCGGCGTTTTGGAAGAAGACTACGTGACCGTGGCTCGGGCTAAGGGCCTAAAAGATGGTCGGATCACGACTGCCTATGTCGGTCGTAATGCCTCCCTGCCCCTTTTCACCCAATTGACCATCGCTATTGGCTTTGTGGTGGGAGGATCCCTGTTGATTGAAGCCATCTTTCGTTACCAAGGCATCGGCAGCGTTTTGCTGCAAAGTATCTTACGACGTGACTATACCGTGATGCAAGGGGTTTTCCTGATCATTACCCTATCGGTTATCTTTGCTAACCTATTTGCCGACATTTTTTACAGTTGGATCGACCCCCGTATCAAGCTGGGCGACACAGATTAGGGATTGGAGATTAGAGAAGCAAAACTATGGAAGCGACTGCACTTTCTTTACCCATTAAAATCTGGAGTAGTTTGAAACATCTGGGGGAATCTCTGCGCATTACCCTGCGCATTATGAGCTACAATAAACTAGGTTTCGCTGGATTTATCCTGGTGATACTGATCCTGTTCGTCTCCTATATTGGTCCCCTATTTGTCGAACTCGATACGAAAACAAAAATCGATCGTATCTATCAGCCACCCTCTCTGGAACACCCCTTTGGCACAGACCATCAAGGCCGGGACATCCTCTCTCAGATTGTGCACGGGGGAAGAGACGTGATCGAAGTGGCCGTCATCGCCGCCTTTTTATCAACCCTCATTGCCGTTACCTTTGGCACGTTGAGCGGCTTTGTTGGCGGTCGAGTTGATAGCATCGTGGTGGCAGCGACCGATATTGTCCTGACGATCCCGCAGTTTCCCCTCCTGGCCGTCCTGGCCGCCTTAATCAAATTTGACAGTCTGGTCTTTCTCGGGGTTTTACTGGGGGTGCTGAGTTGGCCGGCCCTCCTGCGGGCGGTGCGGGCCCAGGCATTATCGTTGAAAGAACGCGACTTTGTGGAAGCGGCCCGATCCCTCGATCTGGGAACCTGGCACATTGTTTTCCGTGAGATTGTGCCCAATATGATGACCTATATCGTGATTAGCTTCACCCTGGCCGTGACCGGCGCTATTTACGCCCAGGTTGGCCTGGTTTTCCTGGGGCTGGTGCCAATCTCCGGTAGCAATTGGGGAGTCATGATTAACCTGGCCTGGGTCCGGGGTGCTTTCTTTTTTCAGGATAGTATCTGGTACATCATGGCGCCGATCCTGGCCATCTCGCTGTTGCAACTGGCCGTTATTACTATGAGTCGTTCCCTGGAACTAGTCTTCAATCCACGCCTACGCACGGAAACTTAGCTCATGAAACATCAACCATATTCTGGCTACCAATCCACGCCTGATAGATATCCGCCACTTAGTCTAGAGAATGTCCACATCGCCTATGCCACCCAAAAGGGGCGGGTTCAGGCCATACGGGGGGTCACCCTAGACCTTCACTCCGGGGAAAGCCTGGCTCTGATCGGCGAAAGCGGTTCCGGCAAAACCACCTTGGGGCTGGGCATTGTCCGTCTACTGGTCAAAACAGCCAGCATCCACCAGGGATCTATTACCTATCGCCGCGAAGGTGATGAGGTAGATGTCTTGAACCTAAAACCGGCTGAGTTACGCAAATTCCGCTGGAGCGAATGTGCTATGGTTTTCCAATCGGCACTGAATTCCTTCAACCCCGTTTTGAGAATCTGGGACCAGGCCTGGGATACAGCCAAGGCGCATGGTTGGAAGAATGGTAAAGAGGTTCGCCAGCGCATGCTGGATCTACTCAGTTTTGTGCAACTGGATGCCGAGCGGGTGATTAAATCTTACCCCCACGAACTGAGCGGCGGCATGCGTCAACGCGTTTTGCTGGCTTTGGCCTTGCTGCTCAGACCGCAAATTTTGATCCTGGACGAGCCCACCACCGCGCTCGATATTTTAACCCAACGGACTATTATTGGGCTGCTTCGCCGTCTGAAAGAAGAACACCACTTCACTATGATCTTCATCTCGCATGATCTGGCGATTGCTGCTGAGTTGGCGGACCGGGTGGTCACCATGTACGCCGGGAAGGTGGTGGAACTGAGCAAGACCGAAGATACTTTTTACCGGCCTCGCCATCCCTATACCCTGGGGCTCATTCGCGCTGTTCCCACCGTCACAGGTGATTTTGAAGAATTGGCTTCTATACCCGGCTCTCCACCCGACCTGATTGATTTGCCCAGTGGATGCAAATTCCATCCCCGTTGTCCCTTTGCGACTGATAAATGTAAGCAGGAGGAACCGGAATTAGAACAGGTTGGATCAGATCATTTTGCCGCTTGTTGGAATTGGCGCGAGGTGAAAGAAGAGGTAACAATTCATCCGATCCATCAACATAAGGCCAGTACGGCAAACCAATCGACCAGGGAGGTAGCTTAGTGGAGCCCCTATTGGAACTGCGCGATGTGACCCGCAAGTTCGGCAAAGGTAACAATCAAGTTACTGCCGTTGATTCGGTCTCTATGGCCATTGAACCTGGTGAGATTGTCTGCCTGGTTGGCGAAAGTGGTTGCGGCAAAAGTACTACCGGCCGCATGGCCGCCGGCCTTCTCCCCGTAACCTCAGGGCAAGTATTCTATCAGGGGAAAGATATCAAGACGATGACCAAAGAGAAATATCGCGCCTATCGTCTGGCCGTTCAGATCGTGCATCAGGACCCATACGCCTCCCTCAACCCAACCCAGACCGTTCGCCAGATCATCACCATCCCCTTGATACGCCACCGGAGCTTGCCTAGTCGAGTTGTGGCCGAAAAACAGGCCATCGAACTACTCGAAATTGTGGATCTGACACCCGCGCAAGATATTTTGGACAAATACCCACACCAACTCAGCGGTGGACAGCGCCAGCGCGTCTCCGTTGCCAGAGCCTTGACGGTCAATCCCTCCTTCATCGTCGCCGATGAGGCTGTCTCAATGGTCGATGTTTCCATTCGTGTCAGCCTGTTAAATATGCTGGCCCGTCTGCAAAAGACGTTTGAAGTAACCTTTCTCTTCATCACCCATGACCTGGCCCTGGCAAAATATTTCGCCTGGAAAGGGCGGGTTGTGGTGATGTATCTGGGCCGGATCATCGAAAAAGGGCCGACGCCGCGCATCGTCGGCGACCCACGTCATCCTTACACCCAGGCCCTCCTGTCCGCCGTACCCGAGGCAGACCCGGAGATTGCCCGGCATAAACGCCCCATCGAGTTGCGTAGGGCCGACATTCCCAGCTTACTAAACCTTCCCTCTGGGTGCTCCTTTCATCCGCGCTGCCCATATTTTGTCCCAAACCAGTGCGATGTGGAGGTCCCCAGTCTGGAACCGATTGCTGCCGGCGGACAGGTTGCCTGTCCAGTTAGAATAAGGGAGTCCGTTATCTTGTGATTGACAGCAACCTTGGCAAGACAGCCTTTAAGATAGGGTTTTTTCTGGCCTTTGGCGGCGGTATCTTGAGCATACTGACCCAACCAGGGACGCCTGAGCGGATCGTATCGCAGTTGATCTTCGGTATAGGCCTGGTCTTTGTCATTATGGTTGTCGTTCTGATACGGATTCGTCCCCGCAAGTGAAAGGAGGTGATTACCCGGTCAGATCGTTTATACCCTTCTATCAAACTTTGAAATTCAGTTTTAACCAAAACTCCTTTCATTTAAGGAATGGGAGATACAAGGAGAACAATGATGTTTAAACGTTTGTTATTTATCCTGACCCTGATCTTAGCTCTGGCCTTGGCTGCCTGTGCCGGCGTACCAGCCCAACAAGAGGCCGCACCCGCCGCCGAAAAAGTCGAAGAAGCTGCCGCAGAGGAAGCCGTAGAAGCTGCCGCAGAGGAAGCCGCAGAAGAAGCCGCAGGTGTGAGTGAAATCCACGTCGCCTGGCCCTACCAACCCCTGCCAACCGGGCACTTCAACACCTTTGTTACTGACCGCATCAATCTGGGCATTTACCATCACGCCATGGAACCCCCGCTCTTTATGTATATGTGGGCCGCCGATGATTGGATGCCGCTGGCTGGTCAATCCTGGGAGTGGGCAGATGACACGACACTGCAAGTCAAGATCCAAGAAGGAGCCGTCTGGAGCGATGGCAGCCCCTTCACCGCCCAGGACGTCGTTGACACCTTTGACATTATGCGTCTGCAAAATCTAACTGTCTGGCGTTTTCTGGACAGCGTCGAAGCAGTTGACGATACGACGGTGAACTTCAATCTGAAGGAACCTTCGATCACTATCCTACGTCGTATCTTGCGCGAAGCCAACATCCGCGCCTCCTCTGTCTATGGTGAGTGGGCCCAACAGGTACGTGACCTGGTAGCAGACGGCAAAACACCCGACGATGACGAGTGGAGTGCTCTGCTACAAGAATTTAACGAATTCCGCCCTGATGATATGGTTGTGCTGGGTCCCTACAAAATTGACAAGGATAGTATCACCGATTCCCAGATGATCCTGAACAAAGTCGAAACTTCCTTCATGGCCGATCAGGTTAACTTCGACCGCATCGTCAACTTCAACGGCGAAACCCCGGACATTACCCCCCTGGTTCTGGCTAAAGAAGTGGACTATGCCACCCACGGCTTTCCACCGGCCACCGAACGTGAGTTCATGGATCAGGGGACCCGTATTATTCGCGCCCCCCTCTTCACCGGTCCGGCCCTTTACTTTAATATGAACATTCATCCCTTTGAAGTGCCCGAGTTTCGCCAGGCCCTGGCCTACGCCATTGACCGCGACGAAAATGGCTTCGTCTCTCTGGCCGAATCGGGTCGCCGGCAGGTCCTGATGTCCGGTTTCTCGGACAACCTGGCCCCCAATTGGCTCACCGACGAGACCAGGGCTAATTTGGATCACTACGACTTCGACAGGGATAAAGCAGAACAAATGCTGGTCGACCTCGGCTTCAGCCGAGACAGTGACGGTGTTTGGCTTGACGACACCGGCAAACGTATGGAATTTGAGCTAATCGCGCCGGCCGAGTTTGCCGATTGGTCCGCCGCAGCCGAAAACCTGGCCGAGCAGTTGACTGCCTTTGGTATCAAAACCTCTTTCCGGGGAGTCAACTTCCAACAGCACCCGGTCGACGTCCGCGCTGGAGACTTTGAATTGGCCATCCGGGAATGGGGTGCCGGGAATCCACACCCGCACTTTGCTTATATTACCAACTTCAACAGCTATAACCGTATTGGGGGTGCTGAAGCCGCCACGGCTGGCCCTGGTATGGACTGGCCGCTGGTCCAACAGACCAGCATGGGTGAACTAGACCTGGGCGCCTTGGCCGACCAGGCCGCTTTGGGTGGCGATGTCGAAGCACAAAAGGAGATCATCAACCAATTGGCCCTGGCCTATAACGAACTCCTGCCTCAGATTCCGCTCTGGGAGCGTTACGGCAATAACCCCGTCCCCAGCGTTCGCGTCACCGGTTGGCCTGAGGACGATGATCCCGTTTATCTGAACGGCCCTTATGCCGATCCCTTCACGACCGTTTTGCTCTTGAACGGGACGCTGAAGCCAGCTCAATAAGCACGCCTATTCATTGTTGACTATATCTACAGGGTCGGTGTTTGTATATCGACCCTGTTTTTTGTTTAACACGAAAATGTTTGTCAGCCTACCTAAGGCCCAGATGTCATTAAATTGATTACGCCAGAATTAGGCTAATAGACAATTCCAATTTTCCTTTATCAGGCAGACCAGGCTAAAATAACCAGAAAATCATAATGTATGCCCATCATTATCATCTGCCTGTACCTCGGAGGGCATCTTCGACTTGAGGAAACCCATGACCAACTGTCTCCCTCTAAAAGTCATTATTCTGGCCGCTGGCGAAGGGACCCGCGCCGGCGTAGACTATCCCAAAGTCTTGCAACCGTTAGGGGATAAAAAGATCATCGACTACGTCATAGCAAACGCTCGGCGCTTTGCTCAGCCTGAAGACATTTATCTCGTCGTCGGCCACCAGTGGGAGCAGATCCACGAACACCTGGGGTCAAACTACCATTACATCGTCCAGAGTCCCCCACTGGGGACCGGACATGCCGTTTTACAAACTTACCCTCACTTCAAGAGCTACAGCGGAGATTTGCTGATTCTCTACGGAGATACCCCTCTTTTTCGCCCTTACCCCCTGCGCGGCCTAGTCAACCGCCACCGCCTGAAAGGAGCTACCCTGACTATCTTCACCGCCGTGGTTGACAAGCCCTTTCCTTACGGACGCGTCATCCGTAACGAGGCGGGGCGCATTGTTGACATCATCGAGGAGAAGGATGCCACTGAGGATATTAAAAGTATTCGCGAGCTGAATATTGGGGCTTATGTCGTCCGGGCCGATGCCCTTTTTCCGGTCCTTAAAAAGTTGGACCGGAACAATGTACGCGGCGAATATCTGCTGACCGACTGTGTGCGGCAGCTCATTCACTCCAACTTACGGGTGGAAAATTATCAGAGCTATGAAGAGGAAGACGCGCTGGGCATTAACACCCCTGAAGATCTCCAGCAAGTCGAATTTACCCTGCAAAAACGGCTTTTCAGCCCTCGCCAGGCTGAAGAACAAAATCTGATTCAATTTGGCACCGGCGGCTGGCGGGCCATTATCGGCGAGGGGTTCACCATGGCCAACGTACGTCGCCTGACTCAGGCCTTAGCCAACGAAATTACCCGCCAGGGGCGTGAAGAACAAGGAGTCCTTATTGGCTACGACCGCCGTTTTCTCTCCGATCGGGCTGCTGAAGCCGCCGCCGAAGTCTTCGCTGGAAACAACATCCCCGTGATTTTGCTGGCGGAAGATGGCCCCACTCCCTTGGTCACTTACGCCACCGCCGCCGAAGCCAGTGCCTTGGGGCTCGTCTTCACCGCCAGCCATAACCCACCAGAATGGAACGGGCTGAAGGTCTTTCACACCGACGGCTCTCTCTTACAGACGGAAGAGACCGACCGGATCGAAGCCGAAGCCAACACCCTGACCCTCGATAACGTGGTCAAAATAGATCTGAGTGTAGCCGAACGAGGCGGAGTTGTTCGTCGTGTTGACTACACGAACGAATATGTTGATGCCGTTGAACGATTGATCGACCTGCAAGCCATCCGTGAGGCCGGGTTGAAAGTTATTTTAGACCCAATGTACGGAGTTGGGCAGGTCACCCTGGAAATTATCTTGACCGAGGCCCGTTGCCGCGTCACCACCATCCACGAACGTCATAACCCTCTCTTCGGCGGGCGCTCGCCGGCCCCCAATGTTGAGGCCCTACACCTCCTGATGACCTACACCCGCGAAGGGAACTATGACCTCGGTCTGGCTATGGATGGCGACGCTGATCGCATCGCCATCATCGATGAGCAAGGCGAATTCATTCACATCAACGACATCTTGCTCATGATTTATTACTACTTGTATCAAGTGCGAGAAGAGCGCGGGGGTATCGTGCGCAACCTGGCTACTACCCATCTGCTGGACCGTTTGGCGGCTCATTTCGGCGAAACATGTTATGAAGTGCCGGTCGGCTTCAAGCATATTGGGGCTGGGATGAAAGCGCATAATGCCCTGTTAGGGGGCGAAAGTAGCGGTGGGCTGACCATCCGGGGGCACATTCTGGGCAAAGACGGCATCTTCGCCGCGGCCTTGGTCGTAGAAATGTTGGCCCGCACCGGTAAAAAAATCTCCCAGTTGCGCGAGGAGATTTACGAGATTACGGGTCGCCTTTATAGCATTGAAGAGAACGCCCCCGCCACGCCCGAGATGAAAGTGATCATTCCCCGGCGGTTGCGAGAGACACCCATTGAGCAAATTGGGCCCTATCCTGTCCTGAGTGTCAGCCATGTGGACGGTAGCAAATTCCACCTTGAAGATGATAACTGGCTCCTACTCCGTTTCTCTGGCACCGAACCTGTCCTGCGCATTTTTACTGAAGCGGATAGTGTCGAAAAAGCGCAGGAACTGGTTGATTGGGCCAAGGAGTTTATTGGCACATGAGTTCATTAACATCTCCTTATGTCATCGGCGTGGACGGAGGCGCCAGCAAAACCGAAGCGGTCGTGTTGGCTAAAAACGGTCAGGTATTGGGCCGGGGGCAGGGCGGCTCGGCCAATTATCATAACGTTGGCCTGGCGGCGGCAAAAGAGGCCCTGCAAAAGGCGATGACCGAGGCACTGCGAGCAGCCGGATTATCTCAAACGCAGGTGGCGGCGGCGACCTGGGCCTTAGCCGGAGTGGGCCGGGCTGAGGATCGGCGTCGTTTTTTAGACTTAGCGGCTGAGCTTTTGCCAAGCATTCCTGTTCAGATAGAACATGACGCGCTGGCGGCGCTGGTCGGCGGTTTGGGGTCACGGCGAGGTATTGTGCTGATTGCCGGCACCGGCATGATCGCCTATGGCGAGGATGGGCGCAGGGAAGGAGCGCGGGCCGGAGGCTGGGGGACGCTTCTCGATCGGGGGAGTGGCTATGCTTTGGGCCTGGCTGCGCTCAGGGCTATCCTGGCGGCTGAGGATGGCAGCGACCATCCCACCCGATTGGCTAAACTCATCCAGGCTGCCCTCAAGCTGACCGATGTTACTGAGATCCCGAATTGGCTCTACGTCCCTGAAAGGATGGTGGCCGAAATCGCCGCCCTGGCTCCGTATGTGTTGGCCGAAGCGGAGGCAGGTGATATGATTGCCGTCGATCTGGCAGCCCAAGGTGTTGAGGCTCTGGCGGGAGCGGTAGACGCCGTCGCCCGCCAGCTGGGCTTGTGGGGGGAGCCTTTCCCTCTGGTCTTAAGTGGCGGTTTGTTGACCACCAACGCCTTCTATCGCCGTCTAGTCACTCAAGCCGTTCAGAGCCGCATCCCCCACAGTCAACCACAACTTCCTCAGGCCGATTCAGCCATCGGCGCAGCCCGGCTGGCCCTAGAAAGCCTGGGCTATCCGCTTGAGGCACAATCAACCGGCGTAGCCACCGATGCCAGCACCTGGACTTCGGAGCAGCGTAATGTCCTAACCCAAAATCTGGATCTGCAAACGACCCTGGAAATCGTCGGCTTGATGCATCTGGCCGACCACCAGGCCGTAGCCGCTGTGCGCCCTCTTCTGCCCACGATCGCTACTGTGGTTGAGGCCGTTGCCGGGCGGATGCGTCATGGCGGGCGGCTGATTTACGTTGGCGCTGGCACCTCAGGTCGCTTGGGCCTGCTAGATGCCTCGGAGTGTCCACCCACCTTCAACGCCGACCCGGGGCAGGTTATCGGCCTGATCGCCGGGGGTCGGATGGCTTTGACCGAGGCGATCGAGGGGGCTGAGGATGACCGTGCTGCCGGTGCTAACGATCTGGCAACGCTAAACGTCGGGCCAGATGACAGCGTCGTCGGCCTCGCTGCTAGCGGGCGGACGCCCTACGTCATCGCCGCTTTGACCGAGGCTCGCCGACGGGGAGCGCTCACCATCGCCCTGACTTGCAACCTCCCTGCCCCTTTGACCGAGCCGGCCGATTACGTCATTGCGCCCTTAGTCGGCCCGGAGGTCATCACCGGCTCGACCCGGCTCAAGGCGGGCACAGCCCAGAAGCTAGTTCTGAATATGCTCAGCACCGCCGTTATGATTCGTCTGGGCAAGACCTTTGGCAACCTGATGGTTGATGTTCAACAAACCAATCAAAAGCTCCAGGCTCGCGCCCGGCGGATCGTCGCCCAGGCCTGTGGCATTGACGAGATAAGAGCGCGAGCGGCTCTGGACGCTAGCAATGGAGAAGTTAAAGTGGCGATTGTCAGTACCCTATCAGGTTGTTCGCCGGCGGAAGCCCGGCAACGGCTGGCTACAGCCGGCGGGGTGATTCGGCATGCCCTTGAGATAAAGCCGTCATCCTGATTGATAGTTCCCCCATCATCCCCTGCCTGGAGTGTTGATTGGTTTCCCAGTTCTGCCTTGACCAAGACCACGCCGCTTGATTTGACAAGACAAAACTCCCACAATAACCTCTCTTGACGCAGGTATAGTGAACTCTATCTGGTTTAAAGCCATCTTATTCGCCAACTTAAGTAATGACAGCTAAAATAATAAATAGATAACCCCAATCTGCCGGGAGAAACGAGATGCTCAAGCGGATTTATATCAACAATTTCAGAGGGCTGGTAAATTTTGAACTTTTCCTTGACTCGATTAACTTATTTCTTGGCCCAAACGGTTCCGGTAAATCAACCGTATTTGATGTCTTGCGGAAAATTCAGGGGCTGGTAAGTGGCGGCCATAAAGTTGCTGCGCTTTTTTCAGAAACTAGCCTCACTCGCTGGCAAAAGTCTACCATTCAAAATTTTGAATTAGAGGTTGAAGGAAATGGTGGAACCTACAAATATGAGTTAGGTATTGAATTCACCTCAGGTAGACAACTTGAGCAACAGGCTCGCCTGCACTATGAGCGTTTGTGGTTCGATAATAACCCGTTGCTTAAGTTAGAGGAACCACCCAAAGGCACTCAGCCTCACCTGACCGATGCTGCGCAACTTTACCGCGATGACCACTCAAAAAGTCAGGTTCTGCCCCTTAGTCGGTATCAATCGGTCGTAGCTTTATTGCCGCCAAGAAACGATAATACCCGTCTCATCTGGTTTAGAGAATACCTGGATCGTCTCATTATCGTTCAACCTAATCCGATGATGATGACTGGGGATAGCAGGGCTGAAGAAACTCATTTAACCACTCAGATGGAGAATTTCGCTTCCTGGTATCGCCATATTTATCAGGATCAAGGTTTGGCCATCAAAATAACCAATGTTCTAACGGAAATTCTGGATGGATTTGAACATTTTAGATTCACCGAGGCTGGAGAGCAACACCGTATCCTGAAATTATCTTTTTCAGACGCACAAAGAGTACACAAATCCATAGAATATCGATTTGACGAGTTATCCGATGGCCAGCGCATGTTAATCGCCCTATACACTTTGATTTACGCCGCTCCATCTGAGGAATACACCCTATGTATTGACGAACCCGAAAACTTTCTGGCTTTACCTGAAATTCAACCCTGGCTCACAACAATTTATGACTTTTGCAGCGCCGGAGAAATACAAGCCTTGCTTATTTCTCACCATCCCGAATTAATTGACTATTTGGCCTCGTCGGCCGGTTACTGGTTTGAATATCAAAGCAACATTCCGGTACGAGTAAAACGAATTACAGGTAGCAAAGACACAGGCTTACCAATGTCGGAATTGGTCGCCAGAGGGTGGCTGTATGACTAAGCGAACTGTGCAGTTGGTTATCTTGTGCGAAGACTTGCAGCAAGAAGTTTTTGCCCGCCACTTTTTTATTAACCGTGGTTTTCACCCTCGGAAAATTAGAGTCCAAAGAAGCCCAAAAGGGCAAGGATCAGCCGAACAGTATGTGCGCCAGCGGTATCCGCAAGAAGTCAAAGCCTATCGCAGCCGCTCAACCCACCTATCAGTTTGCCTCGCCGTTGTCATTGATGCAGATACCCGAACTGTTGCTCAGCGCTTGAGCGAATTAGATACAGCTCTTGAAAGTGCCTCACAACAGAATCGCCAATCGGAGGAAAGGATAGCTCTGTTTGTACCTAAAAGGAATATCGAAACCTGGATATACTATCTTAGGGGAACAGTAGTTGATGAAATTACTGCCTACCCTAAGCTTGCTCGTGAAAGAGATTGCCGAGCTGAATTGAAGAAACTTGTCCAAGACATTTGCCCGGTTGGATTACCCCAAGATGCTCCTCCTTCACTCCATACAGCCTGCGATGAGTTGCAACGAATTTTAGCAGTTTTCCAATAGGGTAATTAGGTTCTAATGTGCGACTTTAGGAAAATTGCGAATTTTATAAATGCTCAAATTCCAGATAGCCGTTAATCTTTAGCCATGTCCCCTCAAATTAAATCATCTTAAAGATGTCCATATTTGTCCAACGCTTCTAATAGCGGCATTCCCTTCCGAATGTCGCCTCGGGCGGCTGAATCCTTCTGCGACCACTCAAGCGCCCGAGCCGTGACCTCAGCCACAAGGTCTTTAGGGATGATGATGATCCCATCATCGTCGGCCACAACCAGGTCGCCGGGTTGAACTGTCACCCATTCTTCGAGCGCACCTCGAACCTGTACGGGCACTTGATGCTCAGTGACACGCCAGCGGCCAATGGCCTGGGCTGGGGTGCGATAGCGGGCCATGATAGGTAAACTCATGGCCCGTAAGTAGGCTAAGTCCCGGACGCCACCATCGACGACTACCCCGGCACAACAGTGAGCCTTCATGGCTTCGGCCAATAAATCGCCGAAGCAACAGACGCCGCGAATGTTCTGGCCGACCCAGACCGGCACCACGCCGGGGGCCATCGCATCGATGGCTGCCAACTTGGCTTGGTCTCCACCGCCCGACCAGGTTTGGGCCTCGCCCTTGATCGTATAAGCCGGGCCAATGAACCGTGTTCCAGGGCTGCCGACGGCAAACAACTGATTATCAAGGATGGGAGGCATCCGGTCAAAAGTATCGAAAATGTCGGCGATGACCGCTGTGCCAGCTTCTAGCAGGGATGTTAAAGTTGAATTCATTGAGTTCTCCTGGCAGTAATAATTATCTCAAGTGCCTTAAAATCCAGGAGTCCAAAGTGGACTTTGGACTCCTGGGTTGTGCTTCGCTTTTCAAATAGAAGTCGTCCCCCCACTACCCATGACCGGGCACCGGCAATACAAGGCGGAAGGCTGCACCAGCACCCGGTTCGGTCTCGACCCAAATCCGGCCCCCATGGGCTTCGATGATACCTTTGGCAATTGCCAGCCCCAAACCAGTCCCGCCGGTGCTGCGGTTACGGCTCTTTTCCCCACGATAAAATTGATCGAAGATATGGGGCAAGTCTTCGTTGGCAATACCTTCACCTGTGTCTACCACGTCAACTTCGACCCCCTCGTTGGTGGTGCTGGCAGTGATGGCAACTGTCCCATCAGCCGGGGTATGCCGGATAGCATTTTGCACCAAGTTGCACAGAACTCGATGAATCTTGGCCGCTTCCACCCTGATAAAGGGGATATCAGGCTCCACATGGCCCGTCAAATGAACCTTTTTACTATCTGCCTGGGCCCGCATGCTCTCCAGGGTATCGGAGATGAGGTCGCTGATACTGGCTTCTTCGAGTTTTAACTGCAAACGGCCACTATCCAGCTTGGTTAATTCAAAGAGGTCGTCAATCAGCAGGGAGAGGTTGGTAACTTGGGTTTGAATGGTGTGATGGTAGCGATTGACTGTCTTCTCATCGGTGACGACCTGGTCTGACAACGCTTCGACCATAGCCCGAACCGAGGCTAAGGGGGTGCGTAAGTCGTGACTGATGGCAGCGATCAAGTCACGCCGGGCCTGTTCCAATTCTCGTTGGCGATTGAAAGACTCTTCCAGCCTGGCAGCCATGATATTAAAGGCACTTGCCACCTCAGCCAACTCGTCTTGATAAAGGAGGGCCACCCGTGCGGAAAGGTCTCCTTCGGCTAATTGTTGTGTCCCCCGCTTCAGCATCTTCAACGATTCGGTGATCCCACTGGCCAGGGTAAATCCAAACGCAAGTGAGAGCAGGCCGGCAAAGATAAGCAACAACCCCAGTAAAGCAAAGTCATGGTCACTTAAAAACATTAACCGCGAAGTGACGTAGATGTTGGCTACGGTAATAGCCAGCCCTAACCCATAAGCCAGCAAGATTTTCAATCGAATATGCCTCAGCCAAAATTGTCCGGCGATAAATAAGAGATAGCCAACGATCAAAGAGGGGATACTCGAAATCAATAAAAATCGGACCAGATCGCCCAAGTCATTAGCCGGCACAATGGAAAAGGCGATAAGTAAGACCACCAAAAACGCACCACCCCCACCAATCAGAGCCGGGAGGATCTGTTTCCACTGAGTTTTTAACATGTGTCGTCTCCTGAACCTAATGTTCAGCCACAAATTTGTAGCCGACCCCCCAAACTGTCAGGATATAGGTCGGATGGGTGGCATCGGCTTCGATTTTCTCCCGCAAGCGGCGGACGTGAACCGTCACCGTACTGGCGTCGCCAAAAAAATTGTAACCCCAGACTTTATCCAGCAATTGCTCTCGATTGAAAACCTGGCCAGGGTTGTTGGCTAAAAACCAGAGCAGGTCAAATTCTTTCACCGTCAAGGTCACCGGTTGACCATTAACCGTCACAGAGCGGGCCACCGGATCAATCACCATATCCCGCACCTCGATCGGCGCCGCTTTCGGCCCATCTTTCCCTTTATCGCTACTACGTCGGAGAACCACTTTGACCCGGGTCACCAACTCGCGAGGGCTGAAGGGCTTGGTTATATAATCATCCGCTCCGATTTCCAGGCCATAGATCTTTTCATCTTCTTGGCTTTTAGCCGTCAGCATGATGATGGGGATGTCCAGAGCATCGCGTACGATACGGGTCATTTCCAGGCCGCCCAACTTCGGCATCATCAAATCGAGCACAATCAAATCAGGTGGGGTGTGCTCAATGATCGCTATCGCTTCTTCGCCATCAGCAGCCACATCTACCACATAACCTTCACGCTTTAAGTAAAGCTCTACCACTTCGCGGATATTTGGCTCATCATCAACTACTAAAACACGCTGTTTGATCGGCATTGTTACACCTTAACTACCATAGAAAGTTTTAGCCATTGTAGCATTAAATATAGGAAAGATGGAAACTGTGGAGAGTAAACAGAGGCAATTAATTGTAATTATAAATCCTTATCTGTTATTAGCACCCATTCGTCATTCGCCTATCTGCCATCTCGCTATTCTCAGCGTAGCTTATCAAGAATTTCTTACAAGAGTCTAAACCGACAGAAATGTTCTCCCCCTGAAAATAGTTTATCAGTTATACAGTTCA
>JABAHQ010014474.1_pt1 | contig 23713 bp, 20 predicted proteins | sample 7062091 | NCBI WGS metagenome assembly JABAHQ01 (sample SAMN14534359, study PRJNA622989) | marine sediment metagenome | biome: marine biome [ENVO:00000428]; feature: marine pelagic biome [ENVO:01000023]; material: deep marine sediment [ENVO:00002113] | place: India: Gulf of Kutch | collected...
CTGCAGTTGCGGATCGGCCGCCGCTGCGTCGGCCAGGTGGCTGCTGCGCATCAGCGCCACCGTGGCGTCGCGCCGCGCCTGGCGGCGGGCCACGTGGTCCAGCAGCCATTCGCGGCGCGCGCTGTCCCTGGGGTTGGCCGCAGCGGATGGCGCCACGCTCGGGCGGCGGAAGATCAGGTTCCCACTCGCGGGGCCGATGGCAGGCGTTGACGGATCCGCCACTTCATGGGCGGGCGCTGCGGTCGCGTCGTCGGAAGCGGACGTGTTGGTGGACATGCGGGGCCTCAAAAAGGGATGAGTGGACGTGAGCATCAGGCACGACTCAGGCGCGCGTCAACATGGCGCTCGGTACCTTGGGCGCTTCGCCGTTGGACGAGTCCGCGCCCTCGATGTACATGGTCCANNGCCGCAGCAATTCGTTGGCCAGCACGATGTGCCGGTTCGACTCGTCTTCCAGGAACACGTCGTTGATCAACATCAGGGTCTCGTCCTCGTCGTCCTTGGCCAGACGCATGCTGCCCAGTTCGCCCCACAGCAGGTTGAAGGTCAGCGCGGCCGAATGAACCTTCGGCCGAGCCGCTTCGGAGGGTTCGCCCAATGCCGTGGTGAGCACCAGGCGCGTGGGGTGCTGCGCCCACTCCACCACGCACTCGCCGCCGGTTTCCAGGTGCACCAGCCAGGTGGCTTCACGCAGTTCGACCACGGCCTCGACGGCCTCGCTGTGTTCGGCCGCGGCCACCAGGCAGGCGGCGGCGTCTTCGGGAGTGCGGAGTTCGGTCATGGGGCCTCGGCGGACGGTGGCTGGGGATGTGCTGGCTTGAGTGGCGGAACGGGCCGATCGGTTCGAAACGTCCTGAGGCTAGATCGATTGACCGATGCCGGCGTCAGGGATGAAGCCTGTCGTGCGATCGGATGGGCAGACAACTTGCAGTGGGCCTGCAAATGACAAAGCGTGGCCGCCTCTTTTGAAGGCGCCACGCCGTGCTTTGGACGAATCTGGGCGATGCGCTTGCCGTCCAGTTGCAGACGTTTGTCAGACGGCCTGCTGCTTCTTTTCCTCGGCTTTCAGCAGTTCGCTGCGGTACTCGGTCAGCGCATGGCGATCACCTTCGCCGACCTGGTTCAGCAAAGCGGTGTTGTCGAGGTAGTGGTTCAGCTTGTCCAGTTCACTCGTGTCCTGATCGGCTGCCCGCTTTGGAGGGTCTGGCAGATTCCTCAGCAAAGTGGGCGCGAAATGGAGGAAGCCTCCATCCATGAGGGAATCCGACACCTCGCTCTTCGTTTTTTGAATCGCCCACGCTGTTCGCGCGTCGAGCACAGGAAGGGTCTCGTTGATGGCGTCGATCAAGCCAAGGTCGTCTGCGTCGAGGCAGGTGGTGGCGGGTTCCTGGCTCACGATCGCTTCGGTGGGGACCACTGTTGGCGTGGGCGTTTCGTTCTTGAGTTCGTGTTCGTACTGGGTGGGATAGGCGATGCGATGGGCCAGCTTGTACAACTCGTTGTCGTACTTCACCACCTTGTTGTCCGACTTTTCTTGAGGCAGGCGCTCAGCCAGATCCTTCGCCGCCTGTTGAGCAACGGGATGGGTGTTGTGCCTCTTCTGCAAATCGGCAAATGTCCGAAGCCCTTTCGCTGCGCCAGCCTTGCCGCCATGCGGATGGAGGTACTTATCTACCCAGTTGCGTTTTCCGCTGCTCAGACGTCGACCTTGAAGGCTCAGGTCGCTGCCAGGCTTGAGAAACTTCAGGGTGAGGACCAGGGACTCGGGGCTGGTCAGGGCCTTAGCCTGAACCTTTTGCTTGTACTGGTGGTCGTGATACGCCTTGATCGGCTTTTGGAGGATGCCGGGGAGTGCCATGGGGAATCTTTCGAAGGTGGGTTGACGCAATCGCCGTCAGCCTTGGGGGACCGGACCCGCGCTCTGTAACGGCCCTGCCTTGAAAGGTTCGCCTTAAGAGGTGGCTTAGGCAGCCGTCCGCGCCTGCCGCTCCGCCCATTGGCTAAGTCCGATGGCCAGGATGGCCACCCCCAGCCCCGTCCAATGCAGGTCCAGCATCCGCCCCTGCGCGATCATCACCCCACCCAGTGCCGCCCCCAGCGCCTGCCCTCCATACATGGCCGAGCTGTTCAAGGCCACCGTGGCCGGCGCCAGCGGCGGCGAGCGTTGCACCAGCCGCGCCTGCTGCGCCGAGTTGGCGGAGAAGCAACCCAGGGCCCAAGGCACCAGCACCAGCGCCTGCATCCACACCGAGCCGCGTCCCAGTGGCCAGACCAGCAGCGAGAGTGCGATCAGGCACAGGGTAATCAGCACCGCACGCGGCGCGCCCATGCGGTCGATGGAGCGGGAGATGAGCACGTTGCCCAGCAAGCCGAACGCGCCGAACCACAGGAAGAGCAGCGACAAACCGCCGCCACCCAGGCCGTGCGTCTGCGCGAAGTAGGGCGCGAAGTACGAAAACAGCGTGAACTGCGCGAAGGCCGACAGCAGCGTCACGCCCACGGCCATCATCAGCGGCGCCGAACCCAGGGCCCGGCCCCAGGATTCGCGCGACAGCGCGGCTGGCCGCACGCCGTTGGGCATGGCGCGCCACACCCAGACGCTGACTACCAGCGCCATCATCGCCACCAGCCCGAAGGCCCAGCGCCAGCCCAGCACACCGCTGATCCAGGCCGCCAGTGGCATGCCCATCACCGACGCCACCGACCAACCCAGGAACACGAAGGTGATGCCCCGACCGCGCTGCTCCGGCGGAACCAGCAAGCCGATGCAGGCCGCCGCCTGCGGCGTGAACACGGCCGGCGAAACCACGGCCAGCACGCGCAAGGGCAGCAGCGCCGCGTAGTTCGGCGCCAGCGCGCAGGCGGCGTGCAGCAGGCCATACCAGATCAGCGACCAGGTGAGGAGGCGGCGCCGGTCCCAGCCCGCCACCAGGCCGGCGAACAGTGGCGCGCCCAGGCCCATCAGGATGGCGGCTGCCGTGATCAGTTGCCCTGCCTGTGGTACCGAAATGTCCAGCGACTGGCTGATGTCATTGAGCGTGCCGGGCACCACCATCACGCCGGTACCGATGACGAAGTTGCCAACCATCAGCGCCCACAGACTGTGGGGCAGGGTGTTGCGGCTCACAGGGCCAGCCTTTCGGGAAAGAACCACAGCAGGGCGGCGGTCATGCAAAGGTAGCGCGCGAACTTGCCGATCGCCATGTAGGCCAGGCAAGGCCAGAACGGGAAGCGCAGCCAACCGGCCACCGCGCACAGCGGGTCACCCACCACGGGCAGCCAGCTCAGCAGACAGGCCTTGGGGCCGAAGCGCTCAAGCCAGCGCAGGGCGCGCAGTTCGGTGCTGTTGCCGCGCGCGCGGTCCACCAGGCGGTGGGTGCCCAGGCCCATGGCCCAGCTCACCGCGCCACCCAGGGTGTTGCCAGCGGTGGCCACCAGCACGGCGGGCCAGAAGAGCTCGGGGTTGAGCTTGATGAGCCCGAACACCGCGGGCTCGGAGCCCATGGGAAGCAGCGTCGCCGAGACGAATGCCACGACGAAGACGGTCGTCAGACCGTACTCGGGCAGAGCAAGCAGTTGGGCGAGGTGCTGGAACCAGGGGGGCATGGGCGCGGCGGGTGGGCCGCGCGGATTCTGTCACTTTCGCCTTGGCAGGCCGATCGACGGCGTGTTTAGGCCCGGCTCAGCGAAAGGACTGCGCGCGTGACTGGAAGGGGTGGCAAAGGTTTGAATGGCGCGCGCAGAGGCGTTGTTGGAACGCCGACGTCTTGCACCAGCGTCTTCGCGCTTGTCAGAAGCGGTGGCTTGTCCTCAGCCAGCGATTGCGCCGAGGTCTTGTGTGCGGCAATGATTGCCTGGCTTTCCTGGAGTGTCCTATAGACGAAATCCTTGAAAGGGCTCCCATCGGCGCTGGCGGTGCCAATCAATTGCCCCAGATGCTCGCCGTACCGCCTGAGCACGCTCCGCGCTTGAGGTGACAGCTTTTCGGAGTTGCAGTAGTCCTCAAATACCTGTTTGGTGACGGACCAGATTTTCAAGCAGGTTTCATAGTGCTTTTTTATTTCTTGGGCGTTCATGCCCAGTTGGTAATGGAATCCTCCTGGGGCATTTCCAAGCTCGTACTTTTTCTGACCGTCCTCGTTGAGTTTTCCTCGGGCGCCATCTTCGATGCACTTGACCGTGTGGTTGAAGTCACGCGCCAACAGTTCGAAGCGGGTAACGTGTTGCACCCAGGCCGAGCCCAGCGTCTCCAGTGTTACGTGGTCCATCGAGCCGTCGCTCTTTTTCAGCGCGGCCTGCACATCGCGTTGAAGTTGTTCCGTGGTGTGAATCTGCGCCTCCGTGGCATCCCCCGTGGCGAGTTGGAACTGCAGTTCGTACTGGCTGTTCACGACCTGCTCGACGGCATGCGCGAGCGTGCCCAGGGGGCTGCCGCTCTTGACCGTCTCAAGATAGGCCGGCAAGGTTTCCTGAAATGGCTGCTTCAGCTTCATTTTTCGCTGCTTGAACGCCGAGTCGCTCTCACCCACCAGTTTCGTCGGTTCGGGATCGTGTTTTTGAGCAAACGCGTGCACGCGTGGATCAATCGGCTCGAACTTGCCTTCTTCGCTGAATTTGGGTCGGGTCGCCGCTTCCATGACGGCCTTGACGGCCCTGAGTTGGAAGAAATTCATGTAGCCAGACAACTGGTTCAACTCATTCTGCAGTTCGTGGGTCGACTGGGTGGGTGGGTACGCCGTCGACAAGTCCGGCGTGGCGGCATTGCCAAGCGGTCGCTTGGGCATAGGCCGATGCAACGCCTTCTTGGATCGGGTCGAATAGGTTGAGTAGGCTGTCCTCTTGTTGGCTTCCGGAGGAGGGTTGTTCTCAAACAATTTGGCGGCGTTGAGCGACCTGTCCGGACTCTTGCCGTGATCCCTTGCTTTTCTGGCCACTCCACTTTTTTTGATATGGATGACGTGGGTGTCCGGTAGCCGTTGGAGGTCCTCGACGTCAACCCTTTTGTCGGTGGTATCTGGAAGCCGCAAGCTCTTTACGTCGCTATTGATGCGCTTGGCGTTGTCGTGGATGCGTCCCATGTCTGATGAAGCTGAGCTTTGATCTGAGTGAAAGTGTGAGGGGAATGGGTGGAAACCGGCTGGAGCCACGTGACTGTGTTGTCCCGCCTCGCGAAGCGCTGCACTGCTCGGCCCGCTATTCAGCGTCGGTTGGGTGACGGGCCCGTCAAAGCTGTTCCGGGCTTAGGCCATTGCTGAAAATTTGGGCAGATACAATCCGCCCTCCGCCGCCGGACCGCACCGGCCCCTTCTGTCCGAACCGCCGCCACGCCAGTTCCGCCCCGCCATGCAGATCGGCGCCCACGTCCTGCCCAACGCCCTGTTCGTCGCGCCCATGGCCGGTGTGACGGACCGGCCTTTCCGCAAGCTGTGCAAGCGGCTGGGGGCGGGCTACGCGGTGAGCGAGATGGTGACCAGCCGGCGCGAGCTGTGGGACAGCCTCAAGACCTCGCGCCGCGCCAATCACGAGGGCGAACCCGCGCCGATCTCCGTGCAGATCGCCGGCACGGATCCGCAGTCCATGGCCGAGGCCGCGCGCTACAACGTCGACCGCGGCGCGCAGATCATCGACATCAACATGGGCTGCCCGGCCAAGAAGGTGTGCAACAAGTGGGCAGGCAGCGCGCTCATGCAGGACGAGGCGCTCGCGATCGGCATCGTCGAGGCCGTGGTGCGGGCCTGTGAGCCGCATGGCGTACCGGTCACGCTCAAGATGCGCACCGGCTGGTGCGACGCGGTGCGCAACGCGCCCGTGCTGGCCGTGGCGGCCGAGAGCGCTGGCGTGCAGATGCTCACCGTGCATGGCCGGACGCGCGAGCAGGGCTACAAGGGCCAGGCCGAACACGACACCGTGGCGAACATCAAGAGCCGCGCGCGCATTCCGGTGGTGGCCAATGGCGACATCGACTCTCCCGAGGCCGCGCGCGAGGTCCTGCGGCGCACCGGCGCCGACGCGATCATGGTCGGCCGAGCCGCCCAAGGCCGTCCCTGGATCTTCCGCGAGATTGCTCACTTCCTCTCGACTGGCGAGCACCTGCCCCCGCCCGGCCTGGAGCAGGTCAAGACCTGGTTGCTGGAGCACCTCGACGACCACTACGACCTGTACGGCGAGAGCACGGGCGTACGCAGCGCGCGCAAGCACCTGGGCTGGTACGTGCAGTCGCTGCCTTTGCCGCCCGGTGAGGCCGCGCGTTTTCGCGCGGGTGTCAACGCCACCCACACCATCGATGACCAACGCCGTGTCGTCAGCCGGGCTTTCGATGTCTGGATCGACGCGGACTTCGGCGCCATCGCCGACTGGAAGCTGGCCGCATGAAAAAGACCAATACGCTGGACGAGTGCATCCGCGACAGCCTGGAGGCCTATTTCCGCGACCTCGATGGCACCGAGCCCGCCAACCTGCACGACATGCTGTTGAAGGCGGTGGAGCGCCCCCTGCTCGAGGTGGTGATGGCCCAGGCGCAGTACAACCAGTCGCGCGCGGCGCAATGGCTGGGCCTGAACCGCAACACCCTGCGCAAGAAGCTGCTCGACCACGGCCTTCTCGACTGAATTTCCAACCTTCCCTGCTACCCATGCGCGCACTCATCTCCGTTTCCGACAAGACCGGCGTGGTCGACCTCGCCCGTTCGCTGCACGCGCTCGGCGTGACCCTGCTCTCCACCGGCGGCACCGCCAAGCTGCTGGCTGATCAAGGCCTTCCCGTGACCGAAGTGGCCGAAGTCACTGGATTCCCCGAAATGCTCGACGGCCGCGTGAAGACGCTGCATCCCAAGGTACACGGCGGCTTGCTGGCGCGGCGCGACCTGCCCGAGCACATGGCCGCGCTGCGCGAGCACGGCATCGAGACCATCGACATCCTGGTGGTGAACCTGTACCCGTTCGAGGCCACGGTGGCCAAGGCCGGCTGCACGCTGGCGGACGCCATCGAGAACATCGACATCGGTGGCCCGGCCATGGTGCGCAGCGCGGCCAAGAACTGGAAGGACGTGGCGGTGCTCACCGACGCGTCGCAGTACGCTGGCGTGGTCGAGGAACTCAAGGCCAGCGGCAAGCTGAGCGACAAGACCCGCTTCGCCCTGTCGGTGGCCGCGTTCAACCGCATCAGCAACTACGACGGCGCGATCAGCGACTACCTCTCGTCCATCGAGTTCGACGAAGCCGCCGAGGTGCCGACGCGCAACGCCTACGCAGCGCAGGCCAACGGCCGCTTCATCAAGCTGCAGGACCTGCGCTACGGCGAGAACCCGCATCAGACGGCCGCGTTCTACCGCGACCTGTATCCGGCCCCGGGTTCGCTCGTCACCGCGAAGCAACTGCAGGGCAAGGAGCTTTCGTACAACAACATCGCCGACGCCGACGCGGCGCTGGAATGCGTCAAGAGCTTCGACGAGCCGGCCTGCGTGATCGTCAAGCACGCCAACCCCTGCGGCGTGGCCGTGGGCAGCGGCCCGCTGCAGGCCTACCAGAAGGCCTTCCAGACCGACCCCACCAGCGCATTCGGCGGCATCATCGCGCTCAATCGCCCGCTCGACGGCGCCGCGGCCGAAGCGATCAGCAAGCAGTTCGTCGAGGTGCTCATGGCGCCGGGCTACTCGCCCGAGGCGCTGGCGGTGTTCAAGGCCAAGGCCAATGTCCGAGTGCTGCAGATCGACCTGCCACCGGGTGGTCCTACCGCCTGGGACAAGGGCCTGAACCTGTCGGACGTGAAGCGTGTGGGCTCGGGCCTGCTGATCCAGTCGGCCGACAACCACGTGCTCCAGCGCGAAGACTTGAAGGTGGTGACGAAGCTGCAACCTACGCCGCAGCAACTGGATGACCTTCTGTTCGCATGGAAGGTGGCCAAGTTCGTCAAATCCAACGCCATCGTCTTCTGCAAGGACGGCATGACCATGGGCGTGGGCGCGGGACAGATGAGCCGCCTCGATTCGGCGCGCATCGCCAGCATCAAGGCAGGACACGCCAAGCTCTCCCTGCAAGGAACGGCGGTGGCCAGCGATGCCTTTTTCCCGTTCCGCGACGGCCTGGACGTGGTGGTCGATGCCGGTGCGAGCTGCGTGATCCAGCCCGGTGGCTCCATGCGCGACCAGGAGGTCATCGATGCCGCGAATGAGCGCGGTGTGGCGATGGTGTTCTCCGGGGTGCGGCACTTTCGGCACTGACTCCGGCAGCGGCCTGCGGGCCGCTTCCCCCCTTCCAGGGTGCGTCGCCCGCGGCCCAGCCAAGCCGGTACCGCGGCGACTCTCGACGAGTCATGCCGCTCGCGGCAGCGTCTTGAACACCTCTTGCGCCGCCGCCACGGTGTCGGCGATGTCCTGCTCGCTGTGGGCCGCGCTCACGAAGCCGGCCTCGTACAGCGCGGGCGCGATGTAGACGCCGCGGTCGAGCAAGCCGTGGAACAGCGCGTTGAACCTCGCCCCCTCGGTCTTCATCACGGCCTGGTAGTTCTGAGGCAATTCCGGCATCAGGAAGAAGCCGAACATGCCGCCCTCGGCGTCCACGCAAAACGGCACGCCCGCCTGGTCGGCAGCGGTCTTGAGGCCATCCACCAACTGGCGCGTGCGCGCCGACAAGGCCTCGTAGAAGCCGGGCCTGCGAATCTCGGCCAGCGTGGCCAGTCCGCAGGCCGTGGCCACCGGATTGCCCGACAGCGTGCCCGCCTGATAGACCGGTCCCAGCGGTGCGAGCTGCTCCATCACCGCGCGCTTGCCGCCAAAGGCCCCCACCGGCATGCCGCCGCCGATGACCTTGCCCATCACGGTCATGTCCGGCTCGAAGCCGGGAATCAGCTTCGCGTAGACGCTCTGTGCGCCACCCAAGGCCACGCGAAAGCCGGTCATGACCTCGTCGAACACCAGCAGGGCGCCATGGCGGGTGCACAGCTCGCGGCAGCGCTTCATGAAAGGCACGCTGGCGCGCACGAAGTTCATGTTGCCTGCGATCGGTTCGATCATGAGGCAGGCGATGTCGGCGCCGTGCTCGGCAAAGGCGGCCTCGAGCTGCTGGGGGTTGTTGTACTCGAGCACCAGGGTGTGCTGCACCACCTCGGGTGGCACGCCTGCGCTGGTCGGGTTGCCGAAGGTGGCCAGGCCCGAGCCGGCCTTCACCAGCAGCGCGTCGGCGTGGCCGTGGTAGCAGCCCTCGAACTTGATGATCTTGCGCCGGCCGGTGGCGCCGCGCGCCAGGCGGATGGCGCTCATGCCGGCCTCGGTGCCCGAGCTCACGAGGCGCACCATCTCGAGGCTCGGCACCAAGTCCACGATGGCTTGCGCCAGCTCGACCTCGCGTTCGGTGGGGGCGCCGAACGAGAAGCCGTCGAGCACGGCCTTCTGGACCGCTTCGAGCACCGCCGGATGGCCATGGCCCAGGATCATGGGGCCCCAGGAGCCGATGTAATCGATGTGGCGCTGGCCGTTGGCGTCCCAGAAGTAGGCGCCTTGGGCGCGTTGCACGAAGCGCGGCGTACCTCCCACGGCGCGAAAGGCGCGCACTGGCGAATTGACGCCGCCGGGAATCAGGATCTTGGCGCGCTCGAACAGGTCCAGGTTGCGATCGGGCATGGGGTCAGTGTCGGGTGGTGTCCAGTGGGAAGTCGCCAGCGTCCAGCGCACTGTCGGGCGCGCCAGGGTCGGCCGGAGAATCGTCATCGGGCGCGGGTTCGTCCTCGTGGGCCCAGAACAGGCGATCGGGCACGGCGTGGCCCATGCCAGGCTGGAAGCCGGCGTCGAGGCACTGATCCAGATAGGTCAGGGCTTCTGCGCAGGCGGTCTGCAGGTCGGCCCCGCTGGCAATGAGTGCGCACAGCGCGGCCGACAGGGTGTCGCCGGCACCGGCGAAAGTGGCCTCGAAACGCTCATAGCGGGCAGTGGCCAGCACGGTTTCAGGCGAAGCCAGGTGGCTCTCGAGGTGCTGGTCGGCTGCATTGAAGCCAGTGACCAGGGTGTAGGGCACACCGTGCACCGCAGCGGCCCGTGCCACCTCGCGCGGGCCAGGCGGGCGGTCCCCTTCCCACTCGGGCAGCAGCCAGCGGCACAGGGTGCTGTGATTGCCGACCAGTACCGTGGTCTGCGGCAACAGCAGTTCGGTGCAGGCGTCCAGGTAGTTCTCTATGTCGAGCTCATCCCACCAGGACAGGTCCGGCATGTAAGTGATCACCGGCACTTCGGTGTAGTCGCTGGTGATCTGGGCCACCGCGCTGAGGTTCTCGGGCGTTCCCACGAACCCGACCTTGATGGCCCTTACGGGCATATCCTCCAGTGCGCAGCGCGCCTGGTCGACCACCGCTTCCTCATCCAGACTGAAATGGTCGCGGATGGCGGAGGTGTCGCGCACGTAGGCGCCTGTGACCACGGGCAGCACATAGGTGGAGGCGCTGGCCATGGCGGTGAGGTCGGCACTCAGGCCGCCGGCCCCACTCGGGTCGTTGGCGTTGAACGTCATCACGCAAGGCAGGGCGGACTCGCCCGGGGCCGTCGTGGCCTCGCGGTCGACGGAGGAATCGGCGGGGTCGGACATGGTGGGGATTGTGCGGGCTGCGCCGGCTGGCTGGCACTGTGGTGCAAGGGCCTCTGGACGCCGGCCATTCGCCTGTGAAATCACGCCGCAGAGCGCTTGAACAGGCTGGATACAATCGTTGCATTCTACGATACAGACCACAAAAACCATGAGTGACAGCAAGACTTGGATGTGCCTGATCTGCGGCTGGATCTATGACGAAGCAGCAGGCGCACCCGAGCACGGCATCCCTGCCGGCACCCTCTGGGCCGACGTCCCGATGAACTGGACCTGCCCCGAATGCGGCGCCCGCAAGGAAGATTTCGAAATGGTTCAGATCTGAGCGGACGGCTGCCTCGCGGCTGCCGATCCATTGTCCTGGTCCGGGTGGGCTGCCACGCCGGGCCCGATTGTGGTTGAGGAGCCCGTCCATCGTGAGTGCATCGCCTGCCCTGAAGGTTCTCGTCGTCGACGACAGCAACACCATCCGGCGCAGCGCCGAGATCTTCCTCAAGCAGGGCGGCCACGAGGTGCTGCTGGCCGACGATGGCTTCGACGCCCTGGCCAAGATCAACGACTATCAGCCCGATCTGGTTTTCTGCGACATCCTGATGCCGCGACTGGATGGCTATCAGACCTGCGCGATCATCAAGCGCAACGCCCGCTTCGCGGGCATTCCGGTCGTCATGCTCTCGTCCAAGGACGGCGTCTTCGACAAGGCGCGCGGCCGCATGGTCGGGTCCCAGGACTACCTCACCAAGCCATTCACCAAAGACCAATTGCTGCAAGCCGTGCAGCAGTTCGGCGCCAACCTCAACGGAGTTTCCTGATGCCCATCCACAAGATCCTCGTCGTCGACGATTCGAAGACCGAGCTCATGGTCCTGTCGGATCTGTTGACCAAAAACGGCTACACCGTGCGCACCGCCGAGAATGCGGACGAGGCCTTTCGTCGTCTTGGTGAGGAAAAGCCCGATCTCATTTTGATGGACGTGGTGATGCCCGGCCAGAATGGCTTTCAGTTGACGCGTGCCATCACGCGCGATCCTCAGTATTCGAGCATCCCCATCGTCATGTGCACCAGCAAGAACCTGGAGACGGACCGTGTATGGGGCATGCGGCAGGGCGCTCGCGACTACGTCACCAAGCCCGTCAACGGCGAAGAGTTGCTTTCCAAGATCCGCGCGCTGGCCTGACGCGCACCCCGGACACCAACAGCATGGCCAAACGACAGTCGCTGAAAGAACTCCAGGAACGACTGGCTCAGCGTCTCACGGCTGCGAAATCCGAGGCGCTGACCGCGACGTGGCTTGCCATTGAGGCGGGAGGCCGCCGCTACCTGCTGCCATTGGTGCAGTCCGGGGAGATCTTTCCGTGGTCAACCGTGCAGGCCGTGCCCTACACCAAGTCCTGGTACGTGGGTGTGGCCAATCTGCGTGGGGGTTTGCACGGCGTGGTTGATCTGGCGGAGCTCGTTCAAGGATCGGCGCGTCGAGCAATCCGCCCGGCCGAACGCATCACATCCGAATCCCGCCTGGTGAGTCTGCATGGCGCGCTGGGGCTGAACGCCGTGCTGTGGATCGACCGCTTGTTGGGTCTGCGCAATCCAGGTGCATTCAGCGCTGTGGGCGAACGCCCGCCCGAAGCGCCCGGCTATGTGACCCGTGTGCTCGTCGATGCGCAAGGGCAGGACTGGCAAGAGCTGGACCTGCAACTGCTGGTGAGCGAACCCGAATTTCTGGCCGTCGCGGCCTGACGAAGCCGATACCCGGCACCCGACGTTTTCGTCACCTGTTGTGAGTTGGAAGGTAAACCATGGCCACGCTTGATCGATTCCAAGGGCTGTTCTCCAAGAAGAACAAGGAGGCGGATGAGCCTGACCTGGCCGGTGTGACCGATCAGGAGATCGCCGAGCTCGCCGCCGCCCGGCTGGCGCCTGACGCCCATTCTGGGGACATCGACGACAACCTGCTGATCACGGAGGACGATGGCGAGGTCACCAAAGACGCGCTGGTGTCGCTGCCCATTCTGGGACGCCGTCCGGCCGAACAGCACCAGCGTTCGTTGGCGGTGCTGCTGGCTTTCGCGCTGCTCGTGCTTGGTGCCATCACGTTCTTCGTGTTGAGCCAGGCAGAAAAGATCAGCCAACAGGTGGCGGCCAGCGGCCAGGCGCTCATGCAGTCGCAGCGTCTGGCCAAGAGCGTGTCGCAGGCGCTGGTGGGCAGCCCCACGGCCTTCCCTGAAGTGCGCGACAGCGCGAGCGTGCTGGCCACCAGCGTGCGCGGTCTCAAACAGGGCGACAGCAACATGTCGATTGAGCCGCTGGGCCCCGAGTATGGTGGTGCCCTCGACGACCTGCTGCCGCGCATCGACGCCGCTGAACGCAACGCGTCGGCCGTGCTGGGCCAGCAGGCCACGCTGACGCAGGTGGGTGCCGCCCTGCGCACGATCAACCGCCAGTCGTCCGACCTGCTGGAGATCGCCGAAACGATTTCCTCCCTCAAGCTGCAGCAGAACGCACCGGCGGCTGAAATCTCCGCCTCCGGCCAGTTGGTGATGCTGACGCAGCGCATCGGCAAGTCGGCCAACGAGTTCCTCACGCTGGAGGGGGTCAGCCCCGAGGCCGTGTTCCTGCTCGGTAAAGACCTGATCACCTTCAAGGAGGTTGCGGACGGCCTGCTCAAGGGCAGCGACGAACTGCGGCTGGTGGCCGCGCGCGACCCGCAGGTGCGCGAGCGACTGCAGGTGCTGCTGCAGCGCTATGAGGAAACCCGTGTCGAGGCCGGCGCGATTCTCGGCAACCTGCAAGGCCTGGTGGCCGCGCGCGAGGCGCAGGCCGCCATCGTGGCCGACAGCGAGGCATTGCGCGTGGGACTGGAGAAGCTGCAGCAGGACCTGTCCGGCCGCTCCGGCCTCGGTGGTGGTCAACTGCTGGCCCTGGCGCTGTCCACGGTGTTCGCGCTGTTGTGCGCGGGCGGCCTGGCGTACGTTCAACTGCAGGACAGCCGGCAGCGCCAGATGATGGCCGAAGGCCAGCGGTTGGCGGCCGAGGCCCAGGAGCAGGAAGCCAAGCGCGTCAACGACGCCAACCAGGCTGCCATTCTTCGCCTGATGAACGAACTGCAAACGGTGGCCGAAGGCGATCTGACGCAGGAAGCCACCGTGACGGAAGACATCACGGGCGCCATCGCCGACTCGGTGAACTACACCGTGGAAGAACTTCGGTCGCTGGTGGGCAACGTTCAGGCCACGGCCACTCGGGTGGCGCAGACGACTTCAGCGGTGGAGAACACCTCGACCGAACTGCTCGCGGCTTCCACCGAGCAGCTGCGCGAGATTCGCGAAACCGGCCAGTCGGTGCTCGACATGGCGCAGCGCATCAACCAGGTGTCCAGCCAGGCTCAGGAGTCGGCCCAGGTGGCCCGCGCTTCTCTGGAGGCAGCAGAGTCCGGGCTGCAGGCCGTGCAGGACGCGATCGGCGGTATGAACGCCATTCGCGACCAGATTCAGGAAACCTCCAAACGGATCAAGCGTCTGGGTGAATCCTCCCAGGAAATCGGTGATATCGTATCGTTGATCAACGACATCGCCGACCANNGAAATCACCGAGCTGATCTCGGACATTACCGAACAAACCAACGTGCTCGCGCTCAACGCTGCCATCCAGGCGGCCTCCGCGGGTGAAGCGGGTCGCGGCTTCTCGGTGGTGGCGGAAGAGGTGCAGCGACTGGCCGAACGCTCGGCCGACGCCACGCGCCAGATCGCGGCGCTCGTGAAAGCCATTCAGACCGACACACAGGATGCGGTGGCCGCCATGGAGCGGTCCACCCAGGGTGTGGTCGCGGGGGCGAGGCTGTCCGACAACGCTGGCACCGCGCTGTCCGAAATCGACCGCGTGTCGCGTCGACTCGCGGACCTCATTGAGCAGATCTCGACCGCCGCTTCTCGCGAAGCCGAATCGGCCAACGAGGTGGCGGGCAGCATTCAGCACATTTTTGCGGTGACCGAGCAGACCGGTGAAGGCACGCGGTCCACGGCCCAACAGGTGCGCGAACTGTCGGCCATGGCCGAGGAACTGCGTCAATCGGTGGCCCGATTCAAGATCGCCTGACACCGGCCACGTCGAACCCTTCAGGGATCCCCATGACCGAAGCGCCCGAAACCGCTCTCCAGGACTTGCCCAACACCGATCTCGGGCCGCTGGCCTGGGTCTTCGAGGAGCTGCGCAAATCGCTCGACGCGGCCAACAAGGCCATTCGGCGATTCGTGCGTGAGAACGAGCAGTCGCGCCACGGCGATCTTGAGGCGGTCGATCCGGCGGCCCTGCGCATGGCGCGCCAGCAGCTGCACCAGGCCGTGGGCGCGCTGGAAGTCGTCGGACTGGGTGCGCCGGCGCAGGTGCTGCGCGGCATGGAATCCGCGGTGCAGCGGTTCGTCCAGAAGCCCGAGAGCTGTGACGAGCAGGCGGCCGCGCGCGTCGAGCGGGCCAGCTTCGCCTTGATCGAGTACCTGGAGGCTGTGCTCAACCACAAGGCGGTGCAGCCCGTGGCCTTGTTCCATCAGTACCGCGAGGTGCTCGAGCTGGCGGGCGCTGAGCGTGTGCACCCGGCGGATCTGTGGGATTTTGATCATCGTGGAATCGACGTGCCTGCGCCACCCAACGCCAAGGCGTTGGAGGTCAGTGCGGCGGTCCGTTCGCTGTTTGACCGCCTGACGCTGCTGGTCGTCAAGACGCAAAGCGCCGCGGCCTGCCAGCAACTGGCCAAACTCTGCGGCGGCTTGTCCGCCGCCATGGACGAGCCTCGCCAGCGCACCTTCTGGCGTGTGGCCGCTGCGTTCTTCGAATCGGCGGGTTCGCAGGGATTGCCCTTCGACATCTACGTGAAGCGTGCGGCCTCGCGCCTGCTCATGCAGTTCGGTCAGCTCGCGTCGCGAACGGGCCAGGTGTCTGAAACCCTGCTTCACGACCTGCTGTTCTTCTGTGCGCAGAGCCAAGTCCCTGCCGGTGTCACCACCCAGCACCTGGAGGCTGTGCGCGAAGCATATGGTTTGCACCGCTACCGCCCGGCCGATTACCACCAGGCCACCCTGGGCCGATATGACCCTGCCGTGCTGGCCCAGGCCCGCAAGCGCATCCAGGCCGCCAAGGAGGCCTGGTCCTTGTTCTCGGGTGGCGACAACTCACGGGCCCGCCAGGTGGGCGACCAGTTCGGTCTGATCGGTGAATCGCTGCTCAAGCTGCACGCGCCCAGCGCACCCTTGTCGGCGGCCCTGGTCAAGGCCACCGATCGCGCGGTGAATGAGCCGGGTGGCGTGCGCCCGGAACTCGCGATGGAGGTGGCGACCACCACCTTGTACCTCGAGGCCGCGTTCGAGGATTTCGATCCCGGCGACCCTCAACTCGCCGTGCGTACCCAGGAACTCGCGCAGCGCCTGACCGACGTGATCGAAGGCAAGCCCGCCCGCCCGCTGGACGACTGGATGGAGCAGCTCTACCGGCGCATCAGCGACCGGCAGACGATGGGCAGCGTGGTCGACGAGTTGAAGGTTTCGCTCGGCGAGGTCGAGAAGTCGCTTGACCAGTTTTTCCGCCAGCCGCAGGAGAAAGCCGGGCTTCATGTGGCCGTGACCCAGCTGGCGCAGATGCGCGGCGTGCTGTCCGTGCTGGGCCTGGACCACGCGGTGCAGGCCGTGACCCGCATGCGCAGCAGCGTGGAGCAGATTCTCGACACCGAGGTGGACGAGGCCTTGGCGCGTGAAGCAGGCACCTTCCAGCAGTTGGGCGACAACCTCAGCGCGCTCAGCTTCCTGGTCGACATGCTGAGCTATCAGCCATCGCTGGCGAAGAAGCTGTTCGTGTTCGACGAGGACAAAGGTGGCCTGGTGCCGCTCATGGGACGCGCCAGCGTGGGCCGCGACCGCTCGCAACCGGCCCGCGACGACGCCGAGGCGCTGCAACAGGGCGTGCGGCGCGTGGTGGACAGTGTGTTCGGCGGCCTCGACGACCTCAGCGGATTGAGCCAGCAACTGGACTCGCTCGCCGATCAGGCCGCGCTGGCCGAGCAGCCCGCCGTGGCCAAGGCGGCGCGTGAGGCCGCCGAGGCTGTGGTGCGCGATGACGCCATGGTCGGCGCGCAGGCCTTGGTCGGATTGACCGAGGTCGCTGTCGCCGAGGCCCCCACCGCCGCGGCAGTCGAGGCGCCCGCGGACGACGGCACCGACGAAGACGACCTGCTCGATATCTTCCTGGAGGAGGCGCGCGAGGTCGTGGCCAATGGCCGCGAAGCCGTGTCGCACCTGCGCGAGCAGCCTTCCGACCTCGACCACCTGACCACGCTGCGCCGCGCGTTTCACACGCTCAAGGGCAGTTCGCGCATGGTGGGTCTCAACGAGTTCGGTGAGGCCGCCTGGGCGATGGAGCAGCTGCTCAACGCCGTGCTGGCCGAGCAACGGCCCGCCAACGAGCCGCTGCTGGGTCTGTCGGGCGAATCGCTGGACCAGTTCGAACGCTGGGTGCGCGACATCGCCGCACAGCAGGCCGGGGCCTGGCGCTCGCAACCCTTCCGCGCCAGCGCCGAAGCCTTGCGGGTTCAAGGGGTGTGGTTGCCCTTGCAGGCGCCTGAAGCCTTGGAGGTTGAAGCGATCGACGTGTCATTGGATGAGCCGGTCGACGCCGCTCCTGCGGACGATGCCGCCGGACCCTCCACTGGCCTGGGCGACTTGCCCATGCCCGAGCCCCTGTCCGACACTGCCTTGGATGTTCCACTGCTGGCCGATATCGACCTGGATCTGCTGGCGCAAACCGCCCAGCCCGCGTCGGTGGAAGCGCCCGCAGAACCGGTCGAACAGTCCGCGGCACACGCCGATCCTGTGGAGCCGTTGGCCGTGGCCGCGGTACCGCCCGAGTTCGATGAGCTGGAAGACTTTCCACGCGAAGCCGTTGAATCCGGGTTTGCCGAGATCGAGCAGATCGAACTGACCGCCCCGGCGCCCCTGCCCGTCGCTGCGCCTGCGCTCCCGGCGGACGTGCCGCCCGAGGAGCCGATGCGCGAGATCGGCCCACTGCGCATTGGCCACAAGCTCTACAACGTATTTCTCAACGAGGCCGACGAGTGGTCTCGCCGCCTGAACACCGGGCTGTCCGAGTGGGCGCTGGAAACCCACGCGCCGGTGCCGGAATCGGCGGAAGCCCTCGCGCATTCCCTGGCCGGAAGCTCGGGCACGGTGGGCTTCGAGTCGCTGTCCGGCATTGCGCGCGCGCTCGAGCATGCGTTGGGCTCGGTGGCTGCACGCCAGCGCGCGGGCCATGAGGCGTCGGCTGCTCTTGGCCAATTGTTCGTCGATGCCGGTGAAGACGTTCGTCGACTGTTGCATCAGTTCGCCGCCGGTTTCCTGAAAGAGGCCAACCCCGAGTTGCTCGCGTCGCTCGTTCGGGTGGTGCACGATCCCCTGGCTTTCAGCGAGCCACCGGCCGTTGCACCGGTCAGCGATCTCGATGACGTGTTCCTCACGGTCACCGACGAGATCGAATTGCTGCCAGCGGATGACGAGCCCGCGTTGACGGCTGCCGCCGGGGCGCCCGTGGTGACTGAAGAGGTGATGCCCACGCCGGAAGCCGCTCCTGTCGATTGGGAGCCGCCCGTCGCAGCCGAGCCCGTTCGCGCCGAATCGCCGGGCAACGTCCATCAGGACATTGACGACGACATCGATGCCGTCGACACCATCGACATCGACCTGTTCCCGATCTTCGAGGAAGAGGCGCAGGAACTGCTGCCCCAGATGGGCGCTGCCTTGCGCCAATGGAGCGCCCGTCCGGACGACGGTGCCGCGCGTGGCGAGGTGCTTCGGGCGCTGCACACGCTCAAGGGCAGTGCGCGTCTGGCCGGCGCCCTGCGCCTCGGTGAAATGGCCCACCGCATGGAGACGGCGGCGGAACGCCTGGGCTCCGATGTTCAGCGCGCCAGTGATCTGGAGGTGCTGCAGAGCGCGTTCGACGCCATTGCCGCTCGCTTCGAGGCCTTGAGACACCCCGATGCGCAGACCGGCGCAGTGCAGCAGTCCGCACCCGAAGTGCAGGTGGCCGAGCCGTCCGAGAATGCCGACGCTGCCCAGGCGCCGACCGGCGCCGCGCCTGCCATCAATACGGTGGCCTTGGGTGCCAACTTCGTCGCGCCGATCGCCCCCGCCCAACTCGCGGCGCGCAGCACGGCGGCTGTGCGGGTGCGACCCGAGCTGCTGGACCGCCTCGTCAATCAGACCGGTGAAGTGATCATCTCGCGCTCGCGCATGGAGGCCGAAGTCGTCACGCTGCGCACCTCGCTCAAGGATCTCACGGGTAACCTTGACCGCCTGCGCCAGCAGTTGCGGGACATCGAATTGCAGGCCGAGACCCAGATGCAGTCGCGTCTCGCCCAGGCGCGCGACCACGTCCAATCCTTTGACCCGCTGGAGTTCGACCGATTCACGCGCGTGCAGGAACTCACCCGCATGATGGCCGAGTCGGTGAACGACGTGGCCACGCTGCAGCGCAACCTGCAGCGCGCTGTGGAAGCCACCGAAGACAACCTCGTGGCCCAGGCGCGCCAGACGCGCGAGCTGCAACGCGACCTGCTGCGCACCCGCATGGTGGAGTTCGAGGGCATCGCCGAGCGCCTGTACCGCGTGGTTCGCCAGGCGTCCAAGGAAACCGGCAAGCAGGTCCGCCTCGACATCACGGGCGGCAACATCGAAATGGACCGGGGCGTTCTGGATCGCATGACCGGCACCTTCGAGCACCTGTTGCGCAACCACGTGGCGCATGGCATCGAAGCGCCCGAGCTGCGCGGGCAGCGCGGCAAACCGGCTGAAGGCCGCATCGACATCCAGTTGCACCAGGAGCGCAACGACGTGTCACTCGTGTTCGCCGACGATGGCGGCGGTATCGACCTCGACCGCCTTCGCGAGAAGGCCCGCGAGGCCGGCCTGCTGGCGCCCGGCGTGGAACTGGACGACGAACAGGCGGCCCAACTCATCTTCGAGGCGGGCATCAGCACCGCCCGCGAGGTGTCGGAGCTCGCAGGCCGTGGCATCGGCATGGACGTGGTGCGAAGCGACGTGCTGGCGCTGGGCGGGCGCATCGAAACCTCCACCCGGGCCGGGCAGGGCACCTCATTCAAGCTGGTGTTGCCACTGACCACCGCCGTCACGCAGGTGGTGATGCTGCGCGCCGGCGAACTCATGTTCGGCGTGCCGTCGAACGTGGTGGAGATCGTGCGCCGCGTGCCGCCGGCCGAACTGCAGGCCGCGTACGCCAGTGGCCACATTCGCCACGGTGACGAAGACGTGCCCTTCTTCTGGAGTGGCGCCCTTCTGCAGTCCTCGGCGCAGTCTCAGGAGCCGCAGAACCGCACGCTGCCTGTGGTCATCTTCCGCAGTGCGGCGCAGCGCGTAGCCTTGCACATCGACGAGGTGCTGGGTAATCAGGAAGTCGTGGTCAAGAACCTGGGCGCGCAGCTCTCGCGCCTGCCGGGCCTCGCGGGCATGTCGGTGNNCGGGCGCGGTGGCACTCATCTACAACCCGGTGGCCCTGGCCTCGGTCTATGGCCCACAGGTGCCCGAGTGGGTGCAGAAGCAGTTGTCGCAGCCGCAGCCCGCGGATGCCACTGCCATGGGCGGCGACGCGGGCGCGGACACCGCGCTGGCCAGCGTCCCCCTGGTGCTGGTGGTCGACGACTCGATCACCGTGCGCCGTGTCACCCAGCGCCTGCTGCAGCGCGAAGGCTATCGCGTGGTGTTGGCGGCCGATGGCTTGCAAGCCCTCGAGCGGCTGCAGGTCGAGCGCCCGGCGGTGGTGTTGTCCGACATCGAAATGCCGCGCATGGACGGCTTCGACCTCGTGCGCAACATCCGCGCCGACGCCCGCCTGGCCGATCTGCCGGTGATCATGATCACTTCGCGCATCGCGGAAAAGCACCGCGAGCACGCGCGCGAACTGGGCGTGGACCACTACCTCGGCAAGCCGTACTCCGAAGACGAGCTGCTCGTGCTGGTGGCGCGCTACGCCCGGTCCACCACGGACGCCTGATCTTTCACCACCGCGTACCGCGCGAGCGTCTTGTCGCGCGCCGCTGCGTGGTCCACCAGCGGGGCGGGGTAGTGCTCGCCGATCTCCACGCCGGCGGCGGCCAGCTCCACCGGTGTGGCCTTCCAGGGCGCGTGGATCGCGTGATCGGGCAGTTCGGCGAGCTGGGGCAGGTAGCGTCGGATGAAGCGGCCCTGCGGGTCGAAGCGCTCGCTCTGCGTGATGGGGTTGAAGATGCGGAACCACGGTTGCGCGTCGCAGCCGCTGGAGCTCGCCCATTGCCAGCCGCCGTTGTTGGCCGCCAGGTCGAAGTCGATCAGGTGCTCGGCGAAGTAGCGCTCCCCCCATTGCCAATGGATGCCGAGGTCCTTCACCAGAAAACTCGCCACCACCATCCGCAGGCGGTTGTGCATGTAGCCGGTCTGGTTGATCTGCGCCATCGCGGCGTCCACCAGCGGGTAGCCGGTGCGGCCCTCGCACCAGGCCTTGAACCGCGCGTCCGCGGCTTTGCCGTGTTCGTAGCGCACGGCGTCGTAGGCGGGCTTGAAGGCGCGCTGCGCCACGTGCGGGAAGTTGGCCAGGATCTGGTGGTAGAAGTCGCGCCAGATGAGTTCGGACAGCCAGGTGCTGGCGCCCGCGTTGCCCTGGGCGTGCAGCTCGTGGGCGATGGACGCCAGCGCCCGGATGGACACGGTGCCGAAGCGCAGGTGCGCGCTGAGGTAGCTGGGGCCCTTGATTGCCGGGTAGTCGCGCGCCTCGTCGTAGCGGTCGATGCGCTGCAGGAAGTCATCGAAGAGCTGGTGCGCCCCGTCTTCGCCGGGGGGCAGGGGCAGCTGCGCCAGGTTGGTGCGCTCGAAGCCGATCTCCTCCAGCGTGGGCACGGGGCGCGAGAGCCCCTCGGGCAGCGGCGCCAGCGCACCCGCGTGCTTCGTGATCGGGTAGGCCTTCAAGTGAAAGGGCGTGAGCGCCTTGAGCCAGGCGTTCTTGTAGGGCGTGAACACGCCGAAGGCGCGCCCGGCCTGCGTGAGCACCTCGCGGCGCTCGAAGATCACGTGGTCCTTGTGGGTGCGCAGCAGCACACCCTGGTGCGCGAGCGCGCCCAGCACCTGGGCGTCGCGCGCCAGCGCGGCGGGGTCGTCGTCGTGGTTGGCGAACACGGCCTGCGCGCCCAGTCGTTCGGCCAGTGCGGGAATGGCATGCAGGGCGCGATCGTGCAGCACGATCAGGCCGGTGTCCCGGCGCCCGTGCTCGGCGCCCAGCTCGCGCAGCCGCGTGTCCAGCGCCACCAGCGACTCCCGGATGAATTCGACGCGGCGGTCGGCGCGCGGCAGCGTGTCGAGGATTTCGCGGTCGAACACGAACACGCACCACAACCGGCGGCAGTGGCGCAGCGCGTGGTGCAGGGCCGCGTTGTCGCTGGCGCGCAGATCGCGGCGGAACCACATCAGACCGGTGTCGAATTGGCTCATGGGGTGATGGGGACGGAGGCGACCGGCGAACCCGGGCCGGCGAGGGGCGGGACATAGAATCCGCGCATGGCCGCCGATTTTGCTCCGACCAACCTGACCCATCATTTCCTGATCGCGATGCCCGGGTTGACCGACGAGTTGTTCGGCCGCAGCGTGGTGTTCATGTGCGAGCACAGCGAGCGCGGCGCCCTCGGCCTGGTCATCAACAAGCCCAGCGACATCCTCCTGCCCAAGCTGTTCGAGAAGGTCGAGCTGCCCCTGTCGCGCGAAGACCTGCTGGAACTGCCTGTGTTCCAGGGCGGGCCGGTGCAGACGGAGCGCGGCTTCGTGCTGCACGAGGCCGTCAATCCCGATCAGGACGGTGAGTCGGTCTACGCTTCCACGCTTTCCATTCCGGGTGGCCTGGAGATGACCACCTCCAAGGACGTGCTGGAGGCCATGGCGGCCGGCGCCGGCCCGCGCCGCGTCTTCGTCTCGCTGGGCTACGCTTCCTGGGGGCAGGGTCAGCTCGAGTCCGAGATCGCCGAGAACGCCTGGCTCACCGTGCCCGCCGACATCGAGATCATTTTCGACGCCCCGGTGGCCGAGCGCTACGACCGCGCCATGGCCTTGCTGGGTCTGCAGCAACCGTGGATGCTTTCGCCCGATGCCGGCCACGCCTGACATGCCTGAGGCCGCCGCCACGCTGCAGACCTTCCTGGCCTTCGACGTGGGCCAGCGCCGCACCGGCGTGGCCACCGGCAACCGACTCACCCGCAGCGCCACACCGCAGCCCACCATCGTGGCCACGGGCGACGCGCGCCTGGAGCGCGCGGCCGAGCGCATCCGCGAATGGGCGCCCGACGCCCTGGTGGTGGGCGTGCCCTTCCACCCCGACGGCGCCGAGCACGCCAACACCGCCATGGCGCGCAAGTTCGCGCGGCGCCTGCACGGCCGCCATGGCCTGCCCGTGTTCGAGGTGGACGAGCGCTACAGCACCACCGAGGCACGCGCGCAGGGCGCGCGAGACGCCGACGCGGCCTCCGCCTGCATCATCCTGGAACAGTTCCTGAGGAGCCTGCCTTGACCCCCCCCGATGCCGAAGCGCTCTACGCGCAACTGCGCACGCGCGTGCAGGCCCTGCTCGACGCCGAGCCCGCAACCCGGATCGTGGGCATCGCCACCGGTGGCGCCTGGATCGCCGAGCGCCTGCACGCCGACCTGAAGCAGCCCGGTGCCTGTGGCGTGGTGTCCTCCGTCATGCACCGCGACGACTTTGCGCGCCGCGGTCTGGCCAGCAGCGTGCAGACCCAACTCCCCTTCGACGTGAACGGCGCGAAGCTGCTGCTCGTCGACGACGTGCTCTACACCGGCCGCACCATCCGCGCCGCCATGGGCGCCCTCATGGACCTGGGGCGCCCCCGGAACATCCAGCTCGCGGTCCTGATCGACCGCGGCCACCGGGAGCTGCCGATCCGCCCCGACTACATCGGGCGCAATGTTCCCACGGCGCGGGACGAGAAGATCGATGTCGTATTCGACGAAAACCAGTGTCCGGTCGAGGTCCGGTTGAACAAACCCCAGTAGGGCAGGGAGGTTGCCATGTCATCATTTCGCCACAAGCACATTCTCGGCATCGAAGATCTGTCCCGGGAG
>JABAHQ010002608.1_pt2 | contig 23630 bp, 21 predicted proteins | sample 7062091 | NCBI WGS metagenome assembly JABAHQ01 (sample SAMN14534359, study PRJNA622989) | marine sediment metagenome | biome: marine biome [ENVO:00000428]; feature: marine pelagic biome [ENVO:01000023]; material: deep marine sediment [ENVO:00002113] | place: India: Gulf of Kutch | collected...
ACCCACTACATGGACGAGGCGGAGCGGTGCGAGCGGGTGGCCCTCCTGAACGCCGGCCGCCTGGTGGGTCTCGGAAGCCCGGAGGCGCTGCGGAGGAGCGTCGCGGGCCGGATGGTCGAGATGGAGGTGGACCGCCCCGTGGCCGCCCTCCGGGTGCTCCACGGGCTGCCGGAGGTGCGACAGGCGACCCTGCAGGGAGCCGCGCTCCACGTCCTCCTCGACGAAGGGGCCGGGACCGTGGAGCGGACCGCGGGCGCTCTCTCCCGGGCCGGATACCGGGTCGGTCGCGCCTCGCCGGTTCCCTTGGGGATGGAAGACGTCTTCGTCGCCCTCGTCGGCGGGGGGCACGGGGGGGACAGCGAATGAACGGCCGCATGCGCTCCGTGGTCCGAAAGGAGTTCCACGAGCTCCTTCGCGATCCGATCACCCTCTGGATCGCCGTGGCCGTTCCCGTGGTGATGCTCGTGGTCTTCGGCTACGCGATCCGCCTGGAGGTCGAGGATGTGCGCATGGCCGTGGTCGACCACGACCGCACGGCCGAGAGCGCGCGCTTCGTCGAGGCGTTCACGAACACCGGGCACTTCGTCGTCCACCGTCGGCCGGCGGACGAGCGGGAAGCCAAGCGTCTCCTCGACCGGGGATCGGTGCGGGTCGCCCTGGTCATCCCCCGGGATTTCGGCCGTGAGCTCGCCGCGGGGCGCACCGCGGAGGCCCAGACGCTCATCGACGGCAGCTACTCCTCCACGGCCCGGATCCTCAAGGCCGAGGTGGAGGCGATCACGCTGGCGTTCGTGGAACGGGAGACGGAGAGATCGCGTGCCGCGTCGGGAACGCCTCCCCCCGGCATACGGGACCGGGCCCGGATCTGGTACAACCCGGAGCTCCGGAGCGAGACCTTCGTCGTCTCCGGGCTCTTCGGCATGATCCTGATGGCCTTTCCTCCGCTCCTCACGGCTCTGGCTGTGGTCCGGGAGAAGGAGAGCGGATCGGTGGAGCAGATCTACGTCTCCCCGCTCCGCTCCTGGGAGTTCATCGGGGGCAAGATGTCGGCGTACGTCGTGGTCTCCACTCTCGAGCTCGTCCTGATCCTCGGCTTGGGAAAGTGGTGGTTCGACGTGCCGTTCCGGGGAGGCCCCCTGGCGCTCTTCCTGGGCTCGGTCCTCTTCATCTTCTGCACCGTTGGGATCGGCCTCCTCGTCTCCACCGTGACCCGGAGCCAGGTCGTCGCCGTCCTCCTAGCGCTGATCGTGACGGTCATGCCCAGCTTCCTCTTCTCCGGCTTCATGTTCCCGATCAGCTCCATGGCCGAGGCGGTCCAGTGGTACACCCGGATCTTCCCGGCCCAGTACTTCGTGGAGATCAGCCGGGGAGCGTTCCTGAAGGGGATCGGGGTCACCGAGCTGTGGGAGCAGCTCTGGGTGCTGGCCGCGTACACGGCGGTGGTCTTCGCCGTGGCGTCTCTCCGCTTCCGAAAGAAGATCGGCTGAAGGAGGCGAGATGTCTCTTCGGCGACTGGGCTCGGCCGTGACCAAGGAGTTTCGGCAGTTCGTGCGGGATCCGGTCCTCCTGATCCTCGTGCTCTGGCTCTATACCGCCGAGGTGGTGATCTGCGCCGTGGCCCTGACCTTCGACCTGAACGACGAACCGACGGGCGTCGTGGATCTGGACCGGAGCCGCGCGAGCCGCTCGCTGTCGAACCGCTTCGACCGATCCGCCTCCTTCGCCGTCCGCCCGGTCGGGACGGAGCGAGAAGCCCGGACGATGCTCGACGCGGGAGATCTCCGCATGGTCGTCGTCATCCCCCGGGGGTTCGAGGAGACGCTTCGCCGCGGGGGCGGCGACCACGTCCAGCTCCTCATCGACGGCACCAACTCCATGACGGGGCGGACCGCCCTGGGGCAGGCCCGGGGCATCCTGCTGAGGGCCTCCCGGGAAGAGGCTGCGCGGACTCTCGCCGACGCGGCGACGGCCTCGGTGGGACCCTCGGTCGACAACCGCATCCGGGTCCTCTACAATCCGGGCCTCCGCTTCGCCCACTTCGTGGTCATCTCCATGCTGGCCCTGGCTGCGTACATGGTTGGGGTAATCCATCCGGCGGCGAGCATCGTGAAGGAGAAGGAGAGCGGCACGGCGGAGCAGCTCGCCGTCACTCCCCTGGGCCCCGGAGAGCTCCTGATCGCCAAGACCCTTCCCACCTTCGTCGTTGGGCTGGCGGCCTTCGGCCCGGGCCTCCTGGTGGCCCGGGCGTTCGGCGTGCCCTTCGGAGGCGATCCGCTGACCTTCACCGTGGTCTCGTCGGTCTTCATGCTGGGAGCCGTGGGAACGGGCGTCCTGGTGGCGAGCCTGGTGCGCACGCTGCAGCAGGCGCTCCTGGTGAGCTTCTTCGTCCTCTTCCCGGTCCTCTTCCTCTCCGGGACGATGATCCCCATCGAGACCATGCCCCCCGTGGTCGAGGCCCTCACCCGCCTGAGTCCCCTCCGCTACTACGTTGAGGCGCTCACCGGCATCTTCCTCAAGGACTTGGGGCTGTCGGTACTCTGGCCCCAGGTTCTGTGGCTGGGGACGCTGGGTGTGGGGATCCTGGGGGTCGGGGCTCTCCAGCTCCGGCGGCGGCGGGTGTGACGCGAGGCACGGCAGGGACGGGGAGGTGGAGATGCTTCCCATGAGCGGGTCGAGCACCGAGGACGGCCACGGGCGGCGCCCGGACACCGAGCGCACCCGGACCGCTCGCGACCGCTACGACCGGATCGCCGACGTCTACGACGTCTTCGAGGGCCTCATGGAGGGCCTGGCCTACCGGCGCTGGCGTGCCCTGGCGTGGAAGATGGTGGAGGGCGAGCGGATCCTGGAGATCGGAGTGGGAACCGGGAAGAACCTCCCCTTCCAGCCCCGGGACCGGGAGGTGGTGGCCGTCGACCTGAGCCCGCGGATGCTCCGCCACGCGGTGCGGCGGGGACGGGGGAGGCCGGGTCTCCGGTTCGCGCGCATGGACGCCCAGGCCCTCGGCTTCCCCGACGTCACCTTCGACGCCGTCGTCGCCACCTTCGTCTTCTGCTCGGTTCCGGATCCGATCCGCGGCCTGCGCCAGGCCCTGCGGGTGCTCCGGCCCGGAGGACGGCTGGTGCTGCTCGAGCACGTCCTGAGCTCGATCCCGGTCCTTCGCCAGGCGATGCGCCTCGTCAACCCGATCTGCGTCGCGCTCACCGGCGCGAACATCGACCGGGACACCGTCGCCAACGTGGGCCGGAGCGGCTTCGAGCTGGAGGAGGTCCGGGACCTGGGCGTGAGCGGGATCTACAAGCTCATCCGGGCCCGTCGGCCCCCGGATCCATGACTCCCCACCTCCGGGGGCGTCCGGCCGACGAGCCCTCAGTTCGTGCGCCGCCCCGAGGTGTGGAGGTGAACGACGCGCCAGCCGCCGTTGAGACGCTCGAGGATCGCCGTCCCCCGTCCCTCGACCTCGATCCGCTCGTCGTCGAGATCCGCCCCGAGCTCGTACTGGAACGAGGCCCAGGCCACGTCGCCCCGGACCTGGGCCTCCACGCCGTGATAGCGGTAGGAGAGGTTCTCCATCTCCTCGAGCTCCGGCACCAGGTGATGGTCCCTGTACTCGGCCCAGCCGTGGTCGACCCCGCTGCCCTCGAGGATGTGTACGTCCCTGCCCGGCGCGAAGAGGGTGTCGAGGGGCTCCATCTCCTTCGCTTGGATCTGTGCGGCGAGGGTGCGCACGACCTCGCTCACCGCCTCTGCGTCGGCGCTGCTGGCATCGGGCTCCTGGGCCGAGAGATTCAGCGCCGCGCCCACGAGGCCGAGGACGGAGAGGAGGACAAGGGGTCGGCTCAGTATTCGGATTCCCACGGGTGGCGTCCCCCTTCTCGTGACGGTGGCCAGGCCGGGGCGGGCCCCCGGCCGCTTCCTACGGGCAAACGTAGGGGCGCGGGGCCGGGAAGCAACCACCGCTGTCCGCCCGGAGTCCCACGCGAGCAGGCGCGGCTGAGACGGGTCGGACCGCCGGAAGGTCGCACAGATCCGAGCGGGCCATGTATCGTCCCTTGCGATCGCGCGAAGGGAGGCTGTTTCCCGTGATGCCGACCGGTCGTCCGTTCACGCTCGTCCTGGGAGGCGGAGGAGCCCGGGGCTTCGCCCACGCCGGCGTGCTCCGGGCCCTGGAGCGGGAGGGGCTTCTCCCCGCGGGGATCGTGGGCGTCTCCATGGGTGCCGTGGTGGCCGCCACCTACGCCCACCGAGACGATTGGTACAGGGCAGTGCTGTCGATGGAGGTATCGGCGTTTCCGGGTCCCGTCGAGACCGACGGCGCCGATGCGTCCGGCCTGCTCCCCACGGCGCGCAAAGTGATCGCCCACCTGCGGGTGCTCGAGAAGATGGTGATGGGATGGGGGCCCGGCACGGGCGCCCGGGAGGCGGGGCTGTCCGAGCTCCGCGCGCTCCTGCGGTCGGAAGAGCTCGACGGGGGCCGCCTCCCGGTGGCGGTCTCGGCCACGGATCTCACGAGCGGGCGCCGAGTGGTGATGCGAAGCGGGACAGCGGTGGACGCCGTCTACGCGAGCGCGGCCCTGGCCGGGGTCCTGCCTCCCCTGGAGGCGGGCGACCACCTCCTCGCCGACGGGGCGTACACGGATCTGGCTCCGGTGGACGTGGCGAGGTCCCTCGCGGCGGGGCCGGTGATCGCCGTGGACCCCGGCCAGGAGAGTGACGCCGGGGAGATCCATAACGGCTTCCAGGCGATCATGCGCGCCATGGAGATCTGCCACCGCCAGCACGCCGAGCTGCGCTTCGGCGAGGCGGATCTCGTGCTTCGTCCCCGCTTTCGTCGGAGGATCGACACCCTGGACTTCGGGGCCCGACGGGAGTGCGTCGCGGCCGGCCTCCGGGCCGTCCGGGCGGAGAAGCGGGCGATCTGCGGACTCCTGACCGCAACGGCGCCGGAATGGCTGGAGGGGGGAGAGGAGGCGGGCCGGGGACGGTGACCCCGGGGACCACCCGCCGTGGACCCACCGGCTCCTCCGGGGAGATCCCGTCCCGGGTCGCTCCCCCTGGGGGCTCCGACCCCTCAGGTCTCGCTCTGATATTCCCGAAGAACGTTCATCTTGCGCTTGAACTCCTCCTCCGTGAGCTCTCCCCGAGCGAAGCGGGTGCGGAGCTCCTCCTCGGCGGCCTCCCGCTCCCGTGCCCGGCGGTGGGTGGAGCGGCCCTCGGCGATTCCGCGCCAGACCACCCAGACGAGCACGAGGATCGTGACGATCCAGAAGATCCACCAGAGCCAGTGCATCCCCATGAAGAGGCCCTCGTGATGCCAGGGACGGGGCGTCTGGAGCAAGGTGGACGGGGTGATGATCGGGGCGGTCGTCATGAGGGCTCCTCCTCGATGCGCGCGGGCGACGGTCCCTCCTGCCGATCCCGAGGGCCGGGTCTCCGGATACGGATGTCTGCTACAGGAGCGCCAGATCGTCGCGATCTCCCGTACGGATGTTCACGGTCTCCTCCACCGTCCCGACGACGACGACCCCGTCTCCCCTGTGTCCGGTGCACGCCGTGTCCCGAATCGCCTCGACCAGGGCCTCTGCCTGCTCCGCTTCACAGAGGATCTCGAGCTTTACCTTCTCCATGTAAGAGGATCCCTCTTCGAGAGAGATCCTGAGCTCGTCGGGGTCGATCCCGGCACCCACCGCGTGGACGTGGGAGAGGTAGAACCGGGAACCGCCCACGCGCCTGAGGGCGCGGAGGACGTCGGATACGCAGTCGCTTCGCACGTACGCCTTGATCTCTCGGATCATGCCCATGGTCTCTTTCCGCTCGCTCGAACGATCGCCCCGGCGCGGAGAGCGTCGCACGGGCCGGATCGTCGCTCTCCGTACCCCAAGATGGGGCGATGACCATGAAGTCCGGGTGAAGCCCGCGTGAAGCTTTCTTCAGGGTCGGCGGCGGGGAGCGGCGGGTCGGGGGAGGCTATCCACCGGCCTCGGCCCCATGCATCCGCTTCCCGGCACAGCGCCGGCAGGGAGCGGGCGTACGGGCCTCGCGGCGCGCCTCGGTAGGCACTCTCCGGACGCGCCGGTAGGCGCCCGCCGCTCTGCGGAGGAAGGCGAGTGGGTTCGGGTCCTTCTCGTTCACCGCGTTCGTGACGGCCGTCGCCAGGGCGTGCACCCAGTCGGCGGCCATTCCCTTCCGAACGAGCCAGAGCCCCATCCCGCCCCCGAAGAGGACGGCCCGGAGGAGGCGGGCGGCGCGGAACTCGGGCTCAAACACGGCCCCGGCCCGGGCCGGATAGGAGCGGAAGTTCCCGTCGGCCCGATACGCCTCGGCCAGGATGCCTCCCGACCGCAGGGCGTTCTCGATTCCCTCCCCCGTCGCGGGATCGGCGAAGCCGGCGGCGTCCCCGAGGAGGGCGAAGTCGGCTCCGCCCACGACCGAGTAATCACCGTGGCCGAGTTGGGCGGTCCCGATCACGGCGCCCGCACGGGGGGGTGCCTCGCACTCGCAAATCTCCCGGGATCGCCGGTATTCGTCCACCTCTCCGTCCATGCGGAGACGTTTCCACGAGCCCGGGAGGAGGCCGATGCCCAGGGAGCGGTGGTCCAGGCGGGGGAAGTCCCACAGGTATCCGTCCACCTCGTCGTAGAACTTGAGCACCACGGTGTCCGGCGTCGTCCCTGGCCCCTGTGGGTAGGCCACCCGAGTCGGGGCCAGCTCCACGGAGGCGTTCGGCGAGGCGGCCCGGCGCACGACGCTCGCCGCACCGTCCGCGCCCACGAGGAGGCGGACCGTCCAGCGCCTTCCGCGTCGGTCCCGCAGGCGCCATCCGTCGGAGGCCCGCTCGATCGACCAGATCGGCGCGGGGATCAGCTCGGCTCCGGATCCCACGGCCCGCTTGAGCTGCCAGCGGGCCAGGTCCGCCCGGGAGACCATGTACATGGGCCGGTGGAGGGGCACGGCGTAGCCGGTCTCCGGAGACACCTCCACGCGGACCGCGTCGATCCGCCGGGCCTCGGGGATCATCTCCCGGAGCTCGGGAACGTTCTCGAAGACCGAGGCGGGAAGACCGCCTCCGCACGGCTTCTCCCAGGGAGCCTTCGGGTCCCAGAGGAGCACCGACGCGCCGGCGCCGGCCAGGAGCTCCGCCGCCCGGGCTCCGGCGGGGCCGGCACCCACGATCCCGATCTCCGCGTCGAATCTGCTCACACGGCACTCCCCATGCCGACGGGCTCGCACAGATTGCCGAGGACCCTTGATTAATAGCTGCCCCGACGGGTATCTCGCCACGTGGGGAGGCTGGACGGCGGTCGTCCGAGGATTCCGGCGGGATCGCGGGGCGGCATCCGCGACACGGACCGGGGCTCGGAGCGCCGCCCTCGGCTCAGTCGGCGCCCTCCAGCGCCGGCAGCGCCGCCGCCGCCTCCCGGGCCTCCCGCGTCCTCTCCCGGCGCAGGACGGCTTCCTGCCAGAGGGAGTAGATCGCCGGGATGACGAGGAGCGTCAGGACCGTGGCCGAGAGCATTCCGCCCACCATCGGCGCCGCGATCCGCCGCATCACCGTGGCGCCGGTCCCGTGGCCCCAGAAGATCGGAAGCAGGCCGCCGACGATGGCTGTGACGGTCATCACGATCGGACGGACACGGAGCGCGGCACCCCGGATCACCGCATCGTGGAGCGCTTCCTCCGACGCCCCTGCCGACGCCTTCAGCCCCTTCCACGCGTTGCCCAGGTAGAGGAGCATGATGACCCCGATCTCGGCGGCCACGCCGGCCAGGGCGATGAAGCCCACGCCGGTGGCGACCGACCAGTTGAATCCGAGGATCGCCATGATCAGCACGCCCCCGACGAGGCTGAAGGGGAGGGAGAGCATGACGATGAGGGTCTCGCCCATGGCACCGAAGTTGAGGTAGAGGAGCAGGAAGATGATCAGCAGCGTCGCGGGCACCACCAGGGCCAGTCGCTCCTTGGCCCGTTCCATGTATTCGTACTGCCCCGACCAGGTGAGAGAATAGCCCGGGGGCAACGGCACCATCTCGCTCACCATCTCCCGGGCCCGCGTCACGTAGGAGCCGAGGTCGGATCCCTCCACGTCCACGAAGACCCAGGCGGTGGGAAACGCCTGCTCGGTCTTCACGGCCATGGGACCCCCGACGGTCCGGATCCGGGCGACCTGGCCCAGGGGGATCTGGTCCGTGCCGGACGCGTCCATGGCCATCCCGGTCATGGGCATCGCCCCCGAGTCCATCCCCTCCATCCCCGGGCTGGACCCGCCCTCGCCCATCCCGGCCATGGTGGCCGGCGCGGCCATCCCCGCCATGGAGCCGCCGCCCCGACGCGAGGCCACGGGTACGAGGATCTCGGCCAGCTTCTCGGGCTGGTCCCGGAGCTCCTGGGGGTAGCGAACGCGTACCGCATACCGCTCCCGGCCCTCCACGGTCCGGGTGATCGCCATGCCGCCCACCGCCGAGGCGATCACCATCTGGATCTGGCGCACGTTGAGCCCGTACCGGGCCGCCGCGCCCCGGTCGATCTCGATGTCGAGGTAAGAGCCCGAGACCACGCGCTCGCCGAACGCCGAGCGGGTCCCGGGGACCAGCCGGACGGCGGCCTCCACCTCGGTGGCCAGGCGCTCCAGCTCGCCCAGGTCGGGGCCGAAGATCTTCACGCCCACGGGCGTCCGGATCCCCGTGGCCAGCATATCGATCCGGCCCTTGATCGGCATCGTCCAGGAGTTGCTGACTCCGGGGAAGCGGAGAGCCCGGTCCATCTCGTCCACGAGACGCTCGTAGGTCATACCCTCCCGCCACTCGCTCTCGTCCTTCAGGACGATCGTCGTCTCGAACATGGAGAGCGGTGCCGGGTCCGTGGCCGTCGTGGCCCGCCCCGCCTTGCCGAAGACGCTCTGGACCTCGGGGAACGTGGCCAGGATCGAGTCCTGCCTCTGAAGCGTCACCCGGGCCTTGGCGACACTGATCCCGGGAAGGGTGGTGGGCATGTAGAGGATCGTGCCCTCGTTGAGGGGCGGCATGAACTCCGAGCCGATCCGCTCCATGGGAATCGCCGTCAGGATCATCACCGCCCCCGCGGCCGCCAGCGCGGGCCACCGGTAGCGGAGGACGAACTCGAGGGCCGGCCGGTAAACGGCCACGAGGAGACGATTCACCGGGTTCGCCTCCTCCCGGTGGATCCGGCCCCGGACGAAGAGGCCCATCGTCACCGGCACCAGCGTGATCGAGAGGAGGGCCGCCGCCGCCATCGAGAGGGTCTTCGTCCAGGCCAGGGGCTTGAACAGGCGGCCCTCCTGGGCCTCGAGGCTGAAGACCGGGAGAAACGACACCGTGATGATCAGGAGGCTGAAGAAGAGGGCCGGGCCCACTTCCCGGGAGGCCCGAACCACAACGTCCCATCGCTCCTTCGTGGTCAGGATGCGGGTGTGGAGCACGTCGCCCCCGGGATCGCCCGGAAGCTCGATCCCCCGGGTCCGGGCCCGCTCCCGCTTCTCGTCGATCGCCCGCTCCAGGTGCTTGTGCATGTTCTCGATCATGACGATGGCGGCGTCGATCATGGCCCCGATCGCTATGGCGATGCCCCCGAGGCTCATGATGTCGGCGCCGATCCCCAGGAATCGCATGGCGATGAACGCCATGAGGATCCCCAGGGGCAGCGTCAGGATCGCGACCAGGGCGCTCCGCACGTGGAAGAGGAAGATCACGGTGACCAGGGCCACCACCAGCGACTCCTCCAGGAGCTTTTCCTTCAGGGTCTCGATCGCCCGGTGGATGAGGCCCGACCGGTCGTAGACCGGCGTCACCACGAGGCCTTCCGGGAGGCCGGACTCGAGCTCGGCCAGCTTCGCCTTCACCCGCTCGATCGTGGCCAGGGCGTTCTCGCCGAAGCGCATGACCACGATCCCGCCCACCACGTCCCCCCGCCCGTTCAGGTCGGCGACGCCGCGCCGGACATCGGGGGCGAGGCGGACGTCGGCCACGTCGGCGACGCGGACCGGGGTGCCGTGGCCCGTGGCGGCCACGACCACCTGCTCGATCTCCTCCAGGGACTGGAGGTAGCCCAGCCCCCGGATCATGTACTCCCGCTCGGCCAGCTCCAGGACCATGGCGCCCACGTCCTCGTTGGACGCCCGGATCGCCTCCATCACCCGGGTGACGGCGATCCCGTACGCCCGGAGCTTCGGGGGGTCCACGGTCACCTCGTAGACCTTCTCGTAGCCGCCCACCGTGGCCACCTCGCTGACCCCGGACACCGACGTGAGCTGGTAGCGCAGGTACCAATCCTGGTAGGCCCGGAGGTCGGCCAGGGAGCGGGTGCCGGTCGTGTCCTCCAGAACGTACTGGTAGACCCAGCCCAGCCCGGTGGCGTCGGGGCCCAGGGAGGGCTGGGCCGCTTCGGGGAGGTTGCCGCGGATGCTCGAGAGGTACTCCAGCACCCGGCTCCGGGCCCAGTAGAGGTCGGTGCCGTCGTCGAAGATGACGTAGACGAAGGAGGTGCCGAAGAAGGAGTAGCCCCGCACGGTCCGGGCGCCCGGCACCTTCAGCATCTCCGAGGCCACCGGGTAGGTGACCTGGTCCTCGACGATCTGGGGCGCCTGGCCCGGGTAGTCGGTCCGGACGATGACCTGGACGTCCGAGAGGTCGGGCAGGGCCTCCAAGGGCGTGCGGCCCATGGCCACGATCCCGCCCGCCGCCACGAAGAGGGCGGAGACGAGGACCAGGAACTTGTTCCGTACCGACCACTCGATCGCTTGTCTCAGCATCGTCAGTGCCCCGCTCCGTCGTGGCTTCCCGCCTCACCCTGGCCGCCCTGGCCGCCGGTCGGCGCTCCCCCGTCGTCGGTCCCGCCGCTGGGGTCGTTCCCCATCTCCATACCTCCCTCCTGCAGGGTCCCCAGGTTCGATTCGGCGTCGACCAGGAAGGCGGCTGACGAGACGACCCGGTCTCCGGCGTCGAGACCTTCGAGCACTTCGATCTCCCGGCCCACCGACCGGCCCGGCACCACGTCTCGGGGGACCAGCGCGCCGTCGGAGCTGGCGACGAAAACCATGGTCCTCCGGCCCGTATCGAGGAGGGCGCTCCTGGGCACGACCAGGGTCGGCGCCGCGGACGGGATGTCGAGCTCGACGCGGGCGTACATGCCCGGCTTCAGGGTCAGGCCCGGATTGGGGAGCTCCAGGCGCACCCGCCCCGTCCGGGCCTGGAGGGACACCGTGGGATAGACATAGGTGACCCGGCCCCGGAAGCTCCTCCCCGGATGGGCCTCGAAGCGGGCCACCCCCTCCTGTCCCTCCCGGACGAGGCTCAGGTCCTTTTCGTAGACGTCGGCCTCGAGCCAGACCGTGGAGAGGTCGGCGATGCGGAAGACCGTCATCCCCGGCATGATCCGGTCGCCCTCCACCACGTTCTTCTCCACCACGATCCCGCTGGCGGGGGAATGCAGGGTCAGGGCCTTGGAGACCTCGCCCGTCCTCTCCAGACGATGGATCTGTTCATCCGGCACGTCCCAGTAGGCGAGGCGTCGGCGAGCGGCTTCCAGGAGATTTCGGGCGTTCTCCAACGCCCTCTCCCCCGAGGACTCCCGGACCAGGCGGGCGGCCAGCACCAGCTCCTCCTGGGCCGAGACGAGGCGGGGGCTGTAGATCGACATCAAGGGCTGCCCCCGGGTCACCGGCGCGCCGGTGAAATCCACGAAGAGCCCCTCGACCCAGCCCTCGATCTTCGGGTTCACCACCGCGAGGCGGGTCTCGTCGTAGGCCACGGTGCCCACGGCCTCGACGGTGATCTCCAGGGGCTTTCGCACGACGGTGGCGAAGGTGACCCCGATCCGCCGCGTGGCCATGGAGTCGAGCCGCACGGGGCGCACCTCGCTGCCCGCGGTCATTGCGGCGTGGTTGTGTCCTTCCATCTCCCCCTGACCCTCCGTGCCGCCCCCGTCCCGAATCTGGGACCAGGTGACCCCCGTGGCGACGAGGATCAGGACCAGGGAGATCAGGATCTGCTTCTTCTTGATCATGGGTGCACCGCCATGAGATGTCCGTCGTCGGGAAGGGGTCGGCCCACCGCCTTCTCCAGGGCCGCCAACGCTGTGCCGTACTCCGCCACGAGCCGGTGGAGCTCGGCCTCGTGCCGGTTCACCAGGAGCTCGGCGTCCACCAGGGTGGCGAAGTCCACCGAGCCGACGCGGTAGGAGGAGAGGGCCGACTCGACGTTGGCTCGGGCCTGGGGGAGAATCTCCTCCCGGTGGAGCTCGATGAGGCGCCGGGCCCGGCGGAGCTCGGCCAGCTCCACGCCGATCTCGGCCCGGACGCTCGCCCGCACCTCCTCCAGCTCCGCCCGGGCGGCCAGGGAGCCGGCCCTGGCCTCGTCCCGGGAGCGGAGCTGCCGGCGCCCGGCCCAGACCGGCAAGCTCAGGCCGAACATGATCCCCCCCATCCGCTCCACGCCGGTGCCCCGGTCCCGCTGTCCGTACTGGAGGCCCATGCTCAGGTCCGGCCAGATCTCCTTGCGGGCAAGCTCGAGGCGGGATTCGGAGCGCTCCACTCCGATTCGACCCCGCCGGAGGGCCGGCCGGCTCGCTTCGGCCCAGGCGAGGAGCGTATCCTTCGTGGGTACCTCTTCTGGGAGCGCGGGCAGGAGCGGGGCGGGCACCGGGGTCTCGGCCGGCCGGTCCACGACCGCGTTCAGGCGGGCCGCCGCCACCTCGCGCATTGCCTCCATGCGCCGGATCTCGCCGTCGATGCGGGCGATCTCCACGGTGGCCCGGAGAACGTCGGCCTGGCGCCCGGTGCCGGACTCGTACATGGCCCGGGCGATCTCCTCCAGATCCCTGAGCAGGTCCAGGGTCGCCCCCATCACCTCGATGCTCCGGTCCTGGGCGTAGAGCTGGTAGAAGAGCGTGCTGGCCCGGGTTCGCACCTGCCACCACGTTTCGTCGGCTCCCGCCGCGCTCATCTCCGTGGCGTCCTCGGCGATCTCCCCCCGGAGCCCCAGCTTCCCCGGGAAGGGGAACATTTGCATGAGCTGGACCGAGGGGGCCATGGACATGGCCATGTCCGCCGAGAGGTCGGGGAGCGCCAGGTTCATGGCGCCCACCTGGAGCATGGGATCGGGAAGGGTCCGGGCCGCCGGCTCGCGGGCCTCGGAGGCCTGAACTCGCGCGTGGGCGGACCGGAGCCGGGGATTCCGCTCTCGGACCAGCTCCAGGACCTGGGCCAGGGTCACGCCGCCCGACTGGGCGCTCCCGGGATCGGGGGCCAGCCCGAGGATCAGGAGGGCGGCCAGGGCGCGGATCGCCTTGCTGGAGATCTGCTTCATCGCTCCGTCGTCGTGGGCGAGGGTCGGTCGATCACTCCCGTGAAGATGGAGATCGGTGGATGAAGGGATCGTGAGGAGAGGATGAAGATCGCTTCACGATGCGGAGATGGAGCCCGGCGGCGATCGGGGCCGTCGAGCGCCCCGGGCATCGACGGGGTGGCCGGGAAGGGTGTGACATCCTCCGTCCGAAGCGCGACGCTCCGCTTCGCATCTGGACCCTCCCGCCTCCCGGCGGGGCCGGCCACGATTGGGTGACGCGTGGGGAAACCCCCCACGGGCCCCATGGGAATGGGCCTACGGGAGATTCGGGGTCTGTCCCACAGCGCGGGGGAAGGGGGGATGGATACTCTTGAGACGAAGGGGCCGCGCGCCCTGCCGGGACGTTCGAGCCCCGGAAAGCCCCGAAAATGTGACAGCGGACGTCCCACGCGGGCCCGGCGCCGGGACGAGAGCCCGGATGTGGAACGGGGCGGAAGCCATGGGAGTCCGGGATCTCCGCGGACGGAGGAGGCGGTCTCGGCTCCCGGCACGGAGGGTGCACGGCTCCCACGCGGAGGGGGCATCCACAGGAACGGGGGACGGGGATCGATGTCCATGTGGGAAAAGATCACCAGCGTAAACCTGAACTATCTCTTCCCGCGGTTGAGCATCACCGCCAAGCTGGCGATCGCCTTCGTCCTTCTCGCCCTCGTGCCCCTGATCCTGGTCTCCGCCATGGGGACGGTCTTCACCGTGGAGCAGATGCGCGCCCGGGAACAGGAGCTCCTGGAGCACGACCTCGAGACCGTGGGCCAGCGCACGGCCCGCTCGCTCCGGGAGCTGGCGCAGCAGGTCGCCTACGCGGCGGACCTGGGCCTGGAGGAGAGGGTTCTCGGTGGCCCTGCCCTGCCCACCTCGGGCCTCGTGGCCGCCGTCGCCTCCTACCTCGCCGCCGACTCCTCCGCCCTCTTCCGTGTGAAGCTGGTGAACGCCACGGGCGACGTGGTGGCGGTGGTCCGGCGACCGGGGAGCGAGCGGGCCGACGGGGAGGAGCGGTCCCAGCCCTTCTACCTCTGGCTCGCGTCCGAGCTCGGCGCGGGCGAGACCAGGCTCGTCCCCGTGGAGCTGCGGGACGGGGATGCGGCCGATCTGATCCCCGCGGTGGCGGTGGTCAGGCCCGTCCGCGACGGAGACGGGGAGCTCAGGGGCGCGGTGGTGGGAGAAGCGGCGGCCGCCGAGATCTTCCGGGGGATCGACCACGCCTCCCCCGACGCCGCCGGAATCACGGCCCTGGTCGACCACGACGGGCACTACTTCTACCACACGGTCCGGAAGAGGGACTGGTCCACGCTCCTCGCCCGCCGCGACGAGATCAGGGTGGACACGGAATTCCCGGAGCCGGTCGCCGGGGCGATCCTCTCCGGCGAGGTCGGGACGATCCGCACCGAGGAGGGCATGGTCGCCACCCACCGGCCCCTTCGGGTGCCCGGGCTCTCGGTGTCTCCCTTCTTCCTCTACCGGACCTTTCCCGAGGCCACCCTGGGAGCGTCGGTGCGCCGCTACCTGGCCGCCACCGGCCTCGTGGCGATCCTCGTCGTGCTCCTGGTGCTCGGGGTCGCCGTCGTGGCGGCGCGTCAGATCACCCGTCCGCTTCACCGCCTCCAGGAGGCGGCGCGACAGGTCACCGGGGGCGCGACCCACGACCCGCTGGAGATCCAGACGAACGACGAGATCCAGGACCTGGCCGAGGACTTCGAGATCATGGCGGCGGAGGTGGAGCGGCATCGTCGGGCGCTGGAGTCCGCGGTGGAGGAACGGACCCGGGAGCTGCGCCGGACCGAGGCCGAGCTCTCCCGGATCGTCTCCCTCTCGGCAGACGGGATCGNNTCTCACGGATCGTCTCCCTCTCGGCAGACGGGATCGTGGGGCTCGACTCCGACGGGCGGATTCGCCTCTGGAACCGGGGGGCCGAGCGCCTCTTCGGCTACACCGCCGAGGAAGCGGTGGGAAGGGACCTGGACGAGCTCATCCTCCCGGAGGGACCCCGGAACCGCAGCGAGCAGGCCTACCTCCGGCGCACCGTCCAGGAGTCGGGAGCGATCGTGGCCTTCCAGACGGTGCGGCGGGCGAAGTCCGGCGAGCGGGTCCCGGTGGGGATCACCCAGACCCTTCTCCGGGACGACGAGGGCGAGGTCACCGGCTCCTCGGTGATCATCCGGGACAACCGGGAGCACGAGCAGGTACAGGAACAGATGCGCCGCTCGGAGCGCCTGGCTGCAGTCAGCGTCATGGCCGGGGGGCTCGCCCACGAGCTCAACAATCCCGTGGCGATCCTCGACAACCGGATCGAGCTGATGCAGAGGGAAGCCGCCCGATCCAGTGAAGGGAAGAACCTCCAGAAAGACCTCAGGGTTCTTCGGCAGCACGTCCGACGGCTGGGTGCGATCACCGGGGACCTGCTGCGCTTCGCCCGGGACGAGACCGACGCGGTGGGGCCGGTCCAGGTGAACGAGGTGGTCGCCCGCGTCGCTCGCCTCCTGGACCGGCTCCTGGCCGCCGAGGGCGTGGGGCTCGAGCTGCGGCGGGCGGAGAAGCTGCCCCCGGTGCTCGCCAGCGGCACGGCGGTGGAGACGATCCTCGTGAACCTGGTCCTGAACGCCCAGCAGGCGTCGCCCCCCGAAGGCGTTGTGACGATCGAGACCCGGAGCAGAGAGGGGTCCGGGGAGGTGGAGGTGGTGGTGAGGGACACGGGGCCCGGAGTGCCGGAGGAGCTCCGGCACCGGATCTTCGAGCCCTTCTTCACGACGAAGGCGGACTCCGGAGGCACGGGTCTGGGCCTGGCCGTCTGCCGGACCCTCATGGAGCGCCAGGGGGGGACGATCCACCTGGCCCGGACGAACGGGGTCGGCGCCGCCTTCGTCCTCAGCTTCCCGGTCGCATCAGGGAGGACCGATGAGTGAAGAGACCCGAGTCCTGATCCTCGACGACGAGCCCGAGATGCTAGAAAACCTGGACCGGATGCTCTCGGGCGAGGGCTACAGCTGCTGGACCCTCTCGGATCCGGAGGGCTTCCGGGAGCTACGCGCCCGGGTCGATCCGGACGTGCTGATCACGGACCTGCGCATGCCCGGGGCCGACGGGATGACGATCCTGGCCGCCGCCCGGGCGGACGACCCCTCCCTCCCGGTGATCCTGATCACCGGTTACGGGACGGTCTCGTCCGCCGTCGACGCGATGCACGAAGGGGCGTTCGACTACCTGACCAAGCCCTTCACGGTGGACGCGCTGCTGGTGTCCGTGGAGCGGGCCGCCCGACACCGCCGCCTGGTCCAGGAGAACCGCACGCTCCGGGAGGAGGTCCGACGGGGCTCCAGAACCGAGACGGTCATCGGCTCCAGCCCGGCGTTCGTTCGCATCCTGGAGCGGGCGCAGAAGGTGGCGCCCACCGACGCCAGCGTCCTGATCATCGGCGAGAGCGGCACCGGCAAGGAGGTCCTGGCGCGGCTCGTCCACGATCTCAGCCGGCGGGCGGAGGGGAGCTTCGTGCCCGTGGACTGCGCGGCCCTCCCCGAGGGACTCCTCGAGAGCGAGCTCTTCGGCCACGAGGAGGGCGCCTTCACCGGCGCCGTCTCCCGGCGGGACGGCCTGATCGTCGAAGCCGACGGGGGAACCCTCTTCCTCGACGAGATCGGCGATCTGAGCGTCCCGCTCCAGTCCAAGCTCCTCCGGGTCCTGGAGGAGCGGCAGGTCCGGCGCCTGGGCGACTCCCGTCTCGTGGACGTGGACATCCGCCTGGTGGCCGCGACGAACGCGAACTTGAAGGAGACGCTGAGGGACGGATCCTTCCGGGAGGACCTCTACTACCGGCTCAACGTGGTGGGTCTGGAGCTGCCGCCCCTGCGGGCCCGCAGAGACGACATCCCCCTCCTGGCTGGGCGCTTCCTGGAGGAGTTCGCGGCTTCGACCGGGAAGGAGGTGCCCGAGGTCTCGCCCGAGGCGTGGAGGGTCCTGGAGCGCTACGACTGGCCGGGGAACATCCGCCAGCTCCGGAACGTCGTGCACCGGCTGGTGGCGCTGGACGAAGACGGGCTCATCGCCGCCGGCGATCTGCCGACGGAGATCCGCTTCCCGGCCACCGATCGGGCCAGGCTCGGGGTGTCGGGGAACGGAATGTCCCTGGACTACGAACGGGCCCGGGAGGAGGCCAAGCTGGCCTTCCGCGCCACCTATCTCGAGCGGCTCCTCGACGCCCACGACGGAAACATCTCCCAGGCCGCGCGGACGGCCGGGGTGAGCCGCCGCACCATACACCGCTGGATCGCGGACCTCGAGGGTCGGCGCGAGGAGGAAGCCGGAGATGAAGACGAATAGCCTGGTCGCGGCCGCGCTCCTCCTTCTTCTCGCTCCCGGGGGAGCTCCGGGCCAGATGGGGGGGGTGACGGGGGTCGTGGAGCGGAACGGCGTCCCCGCCCGGGACGCGGTGGTGTCCCTCCACCCGGCGACCGCCGGGGATGCGGTCTCCCCCGCGCCCTCCCGGGCGGTCATCGATCAGACCTCGCTCCGCTTCGTCCCGGGCGTGGTCGTGGTGGAGCGTGGATCCACGGTGGAGTTCATGAACAGCGATCCGATCCTCCACAACGTCTTCAGCCCGGGCTGGTCCGGTGAGGAGTTCGACCTCGGCACCTACCCCTCCGGGACCAGTCGCAGCCACACCTTCATCGAGACGGGCCCCCACGTGATCCTCTGTCACGTCCACCCCGAGATGGCGGCCTACGTGGTGGTGGTGGACACCCCCCATCACGGCGTGACCGACGGGGAGGGGCGCTTCGGGATCGAAGAGGCGCCGCCCGGCACCTACGGGCTGCGCGTGTGGCAGCGGGGATTTCCCATCGCCGAGGCGGAGGTGGTCGTTCCGCCGGACGGATCGGGAAGCCTCCTCGTAGATCTCTCCGGGTCCGGGGGCATCGAGGTGCTCGTCTCCCGATGAACCGTCGCGAGGGAGCGGCCCGCGGCCCGGGGAGCGGGTGGGGTGGCTGGTGGACGGCCCTCGCCTGCGCTGCGGGCGCGATGGTGGTGGCGGGGCTCACGGGAGGGCGGCCCTCCTCCGCCCTCGCCCTGGCGGAGCACGAGGCCGCCACCCCGATCCCAGCGTTCTCCCGGATATACGGAACCGCCTGCTCCACCTGCCACACCGCGGCGCCGAAGCTCAACGTCCTGGGAGAGGCGTTCCGCCTAGACGGCTACCGGATCCCCGCGAGCAGGCTCGTCGAGCGAAGGGACGACCCCGTCTCCCTGGGGGCTCCCGAGTGGGACGAGGCCTGGCCCCGGGCGATCCGCTCCAGCGACCTTCCGGGCATCGTGCCCCTGGCCCTCCGGATCGTCTCCGACGTGCAGGTCACCCGGGACGAGCGGGAGCCGTACGACGCCACCTATCGCTTTCCCCACGAGCTCCAGCTCCTGGCAGGCGCACCCCTGGGTGACGACGTCTCGGTCTTCCTGGAGGCCGGGTGGAGCCCCGACGAGGGATTCGAGGTGAGCCAGGCCAAGGCCGGCCTGCAGGACCCGGTGCCCGGACTCCCCGACCGGGCGCTCGATGTCTGGGTCGGGCTCCAGCACGGATACCTCCTGACCTTCGCGGACCACCACATCGACCGGGCGGCCCGCCAGCGCTTCGCGTGGCAGACCTTCCGGCCGTCGGAGGTGGGGCTGAGCGTCCCGGGACGCGGGCTGCCACTTAGCGCGGAGAACAACCTCGACCTGGGACGGAGCCAGCCGGCCGTGGAGGTGAGCGGCCTGATCGGGAGCCGTTTCTACTACGGCGCCGGCCTGGCCCAGGGGCTGGGCGACGGAGCCACGGACGCCAACGGGCGGAAGGACCTCTACTACAAGCTCCGGTACAAGATCGGGGGCGCGGATCTCCGCGGGCGGTACGAGCCGGGGGAGGAGCCGACCTTCCCCATGCCCGGACAGCTCTTCGACCGGAGCTTGATCCTTGAGCACTTCGGGTACTTCGGGAGCGAATCCACCGATGCCGCTCCCCACGGCGGACACCGGTCCTTCGGCGTGGCCGCCCGCACCCTCCAGGGGCCTCTCGATCTGGGGGTGGGCTGGGTCCTCCGGGAGTTCGAGCGTCCCTGGTCCGACCTGGGAGCCGGCCGCCTGGAGGCCACCAGCGTCTTCGCCAAGGCCGAGTATCTCTTCCTCCCCTGGGTCATGGGCTCGGTGAAGGCCGAGCGGTTCGACGTCTCCCAGGCCGAGCTGCCCCCCGGCGCGTCGGCGGCCCCGCCGCCGAGCGAGGCCACCCGCTTCCTGCCGGGCGTGGTCCTTCTCCTCCGACAGAACGTGCGCCTCGTTCTCGAGGGGGAGCTCTTCCTCGACCTCCCCGCGACCGACCGGGCCGGCCTTCCCCTGCCCCACAATCTCTGGACGCGGCTCGACCTCGCCTTCTGAGGCTCCTCCGGCTCGGAGAGGTCGAGGCCCCTGACACAGGTGGGACACTGTGTGTCCCAGGTCGCTCCTCCCCGACGCGTCCCCCTCCTCCCTGAAAACCTCATAAGTCATTCAAAAGACTTCAGTTAGCGCATCGCATCCGCTACCCCCCGGCCGGGCACGTCCCGTGCAAGTAGAAAGGGTCGGAGAGGCAGAGCTCGGAGTCGAACACCCATTTGAGGACGAGACCATGAAGAACGCTGCCCTGATCCTGATGCTCCTGGCCGCGGCCGCCGTGGGTCCCCCAGACGCGAACGCCCAGACCACGCCGACGGACGACGTGGTAGTGGTCGAGATGGTGGAGAAGTCGGCCACCGAATACGCCTTCCAGCCGGCTCGCGTCACCGTCGCGCCGGGGCAGGTCGTCCGCTTCGTCCAGACCGGGGCGGTCCCCCACAACGTGGAGTTCAAGGACACCCCGGAGGGCGCGCGCCTCGACGCGATCCGCATGGGTCCCTTCCTGATGGGTCGTGGAGAGTCCTACGAGGTGCCGATCGACGAGCGCTTCGCGGACGGGGTCTACGACTACGTCTGCACGCCCCACGTGATGATGGGGATGAGCGGGGAGATCGTGGTGGACGCCGCGGCCCGGGAGAAGTGAAGTGAGGCCCCCTCCCCGACCCGGATCGTTCAGCGGGAGACTGGACAGGCCGAAACGGAGAAGACCGATGAAGATCAAAGATGCGCTTTTCGCGGTGCTCGTTCCCCTTCTACTCGCAGCCTGCGCCGAGAACCCGGCCGCCGTGGATGAACACGCGGATGCCACGGGGGACCTGGAGGTTCAGCTCGCCGTCACCCCGGACCACGTCCACATCCTCCAGAGCGAAGTGACCTTCACGGTGACGGTCACGGACCACCACGGCGAGGCGGTCACCGATTTCGAGTCCCTTGTGGTGGAGCGGAAGGCCCACGACTCGGACACCTGGCGGGCCGTGGAGATGACCCTCCAGGGCGATTCGTATGTGGGCATCTATGTTTTCTCCTCCAGCGGAGAGTACGAGATCCGCGTCGCCGGAATGCGGCACGATGACCCGGAGCTGGTGGTGATGCACACCATGGCGGAGCACATGGAGGTGGTCCGGGCCCACGGGGAGCTGGGCGTAGCCTACCGGGCGGAGTTCGAGTCCTTCCCGGGGCACATCCACGAAGGGGAGACCGTGACGCTGCGCGTCTGGGTCATGGAGGCCGAGAGGAACGCGGAGGGTGTTCGCCCGCCGATCACGGGGCTCACCGGCACCGAGATCCACGTCCAGCTCGAGGGCGGGGCGGAGGAGAGCCACGCGCTCACGGAGAGCGAGCCCGGCGTCTACGAGGCCGACCACGACTTCCTGGAGGCGGGCCACTATCACATCGCGTTCCACGCGGAGATCGACGGGCAGAGCTACGAGGCCGAATTCGAGGTCGAAGCGGTCCCCGCCCACTGAGCCGCCCGCGGCGAAAGGAGATGAACCGATGAGCACCCAAGCGACGCTGCGCTCCTCGGCCCTGTCCGTCGCCACCGCGCTGGCGGTGGCGGCCGGGGGTGGGGTCGGGGCGCAGGAAACGGGTTCCCCGGGGCCCCTGGCCAACATGATCATCGCCGGCTACGGCGGAACCACCTACGAGGCCGCCCTGGGGCACGCCCCGGTAAACACACAGAACGACTTCAGCGCGTCGATCTCGCCGGTCCTCCTCTTCGGAATGGGCGAGGACTTCCTCTTCGAGGCCGAGCTGGAGTTCGGCCTGAGCGGAGAGCTCACCACGACGACGCTTGAGTACGCCCAGATCGACTACCTGGGCTTCGAGAAGGTCCAGTTCACGGTGGGCAAGTTCCTGGTGCCCTTCGGGGTCTTCGGGGAGCGCTTCCACCCGACGTGGATCAACCGGTTCCCGACGATGCCCCTCCTCTTCGGACACGCCCACGGGGGCGTCGCCGAGGGATCGCTGATGCCGATCCTCTCGGACGCCGGGTTCATGGGCCGCTTCACCCAGCCCCTCACCACGGGGAGCGTGAACCTCTCGCTCTACGTGACCCAGGGACCGGTGCTCGTCACCGAAGAGGGGACGGTCGACGAAGGCCATGCCCACTCCGTGGTGCCCGCGGCGTCGGTGGCGTCGAGGACGGTGAACAGCACGGCCCAGGCCCAGCAGGCCGCCCCCCTGGAGATCCCCGACGTGGGCTTCGGGGTGGCCTTCGCGGACAACAACGCGAACAAGATGATCGGAGGACGTCTGGGCTACGTGCGGGCGCCGGCCGTGGAGGTCTACGTATCGGGTTTTCACGCCATGTACGACCCGGACAGCTACCTGGGCTATCAGGGCTACGCCGTCTCCCTCCAGACCCAGCGATGGGGCTTCCAGTTCCTGGGGGAGGGGGCGCTGCTGCGCCAGGAATTCCAGACCGAAACGACCTTCGAGACCCTGAAGCGACCCGGCTTCTACCTGGAAGCCACGCGGCCGATCGGATCCTTCGAGCCCGTCGTGCGCTGGTCCCGCCTCCTGGACGGGAAGGTGGGCGGCGTTACTGCGATTCCCTCCATCGACGAGCTCGCGCTGGGCTTGAACTACCGCTTCACCCCGACCGTCCCTCTCAAGGTGGCGTACCTCTACCACCCCGACTTCGACGACCGGATCGTCGTCCAGTGGGCGTTCGGATTCTGAGCCCGATGCCCGGCTACGACGCGACGGGACAAGGACTTCGACACGGGAGACTCGAGCGATGAAGACCCTGCTAACGGCTCTGGCCGCTTCGGTTGCGCTGGTGCTCCTGCCCACGGAGGGCGAGGCCCAGGCGACGGAAGCGATCGCCACGGGAGCCAAACTCTACGGACAGAACTGTCTCCGCTGCCACACGGCCCGCTCCCCCATGGAACGGACCGACCGGGAGTGGTTGACGATCGTGAACCACATGCGGGCCCGGGCGAACCTCACCCGGTCCCAGGCACGGGCCCTCACGGCCTTCCTCCAGCAGACGAACGCCCCCGAGGCGGTGCCGGGCGGGGCCCGTGGGGTGCCCACGGCGCTGGCCGGAGACCAGGATGAGGAGCTCCGAATTCCCGATCCTCCGCCGTCGGTTCCGCCGCCCCCTCCTCCCTCCGGGAGTGAAGTTCCCCCGAACGGCTGATCTCACCCGGGGGACGAGGTGGGAACGCGCGGACGGGCGGGTTCGGTCGCCTCCTCCGGGGCGGCCGTCTCCCGCCCGTCGGCGGGCAGGCTCACCTCGAAGCGTGCGCCGCCCTCCGGCCGGTTCCCGGCCGCCACCCTCCCTCCGTGGGCCTCGGCCACGGCGTTCACGATCGAGAGCCCGAGGCCGGTTCCGGCGTCGACGGATCCGGGGGTCCGAGCCTGATTCAGCCGGCGAAACCGCTCGAACACCCGCTCCGGCTCGGGGCCCAGCCCGGGGCCGTCGTCCCGGACCTCGATCCGGAGCTCTCCGCCGACCCGCTGGGCCTCGACCTCGACGGTCGTTCCCGGCGGCGTGTGCTTGATCCCGTTTTCCACCAGGTTCCACAGCAGCCGGCCCACCAGGTCCGGGTCGACGTCCGCGGTGAGGTCCGAGGGGACGTCCACGACGACGCGGTTCTCCCGCGCCGCGGCCGTCGGCTCCAGGCGGTCCACGACGCGCCGGACCAGCACCTCCAGATCCGTGCGCTCACGGTGCGGGACGATGGCGCCGGCATCGGACCGGGCCAGGGTGAGGAGATCCTCGGTGATCCTCGTGAGCCGCATCACCTCCTCCAGGGCGCTCTCCAGCGTCGCCCGGTACTCCTCGGCCGGGCGCTCCCGTCGAAGCGCCACCTCCAGCTCCCCCCGCATGGCGGTCAGGGGAGAGCGGAGCTCGTGGCTCGCGTCGGCGGTGAAGCG
>JABAHQ010008440.1_pt2 | contig 23607 bp, 26 predicted proteins | sample 7062091 | NCBI WGS metagenome assembly JABAHQ01 (sample SAMN14534359, study PRJNA622989) | marine sediment metagenome | biome: marine biome [ENVO:00000428]; feature: marine pelagic biome [ENVO:01000023]; material: deep marine sediment [ENVO:00002113] | place: India: Gulf of Kutch | collected...
CCATCGGCGGCCTTCGGGAAAGAGCCCCATTTGTGCTACATTTTCGCACCACCCCCGCTTTCCCCAGCCCTTTCGTACCGGCGCCGCCGGCCATCCCCTACCAATGCGCCCCAAAATGAGGATTACGTTTGGGTGTGTTTCATTTCTAAAAGCTTGGACTCCAATATTCCAGCTTCTCAACCTATTTACGACACACCCTTATGTTTAAGGAGCAACGGTAAAAGAACCTAACTCGACAAAGTGGTTTCCGGTTTTGGTTAACAGGCGTTCTCCCGTAGTGGGCCGGTACAGCCCGGCGATGAGAGTGTAAGTGCCAGGGGGAAGGTCGGGCAACCAAAGTGCATGGGGATCAATGAGGGTCTCATTGACCAGCCAGGTCGTCGTGGGGCGCGTCCAGTGAACTGGCTGGCTATCTGTTTGGGTCACAGTTTGCCCCGTGGCATCAGTCAGATGAATGAAGATGTGATAGTTTTCGGCTGGGATCTGTCGGGCCTGCCAGGTGAATTCGACGGCAAAGGGGGCGTTGGGCTGAAAGCGGGTGGAAAGACGAACATCTTGAAGGGTAATAGCCTCTTCAAACTGGACGCCAATCGGCTGGGGAGGGCCGTCGGGTCGGGCGAGCAAGATCAAACGTTGCTCCCCATACGTTTCTGCGCGGGCGATGCCGTAGCTAGTCAGGAGGCGGGTTTCAATCTTGTTTTGGTAGCTGGACAACCACCAAAGGACAGGAGTTCGCGCCGTGAAGGCCTCGAGATGATTTGCATCCAGGTCAAAGAGACCCAACACAGGTGCGTGACCTTGGTAGAGTTCGGCGAGGGGAATCGCTTGCTCTGGATTATGGTAGATAAGAGGGAACTGAGTCGAATTGATTTGGTCCATAATGGCCCTTAAATGGTCCGGTTGCGTCTGATGAGCCCGCCCCAATAGGAAAATACTCGTCAGAATGGTCAGCGTGGTTAGGCCGAAGCGGCTCCATTCGGCCCGGGGGCCTGCCTCGCGCCCTGAAAATTGGCACCACTGAGACTGATCTTGGATGAGCAGCCAGGCGGCAACGATTAGATTGATGAGCAGGATAACCAAAAGCAGCCAGATCATTTTGCCCTCAGCAACCCAGGCCACATCCAGATTGGCCAGGGAGATGAAGGACCAGGTCCCCATCAGGGGTGAGTAGATAGGCGCGAAAAAAGTGACCGGCGCAAAGAGGGGCAGCCCGGTTTGCAAAAGGTGATTTTGCCATAGCTCAAAGTCAACGGCCAGGCCAGGAATTTGGGCGAAAATGCTGATAGCCCACAGGCTATAAAAGCCGAAGCGCCAGCCCGGCCTGGTTCGGAGGCGATCCAGAACCGGGGCCATCAGGAGAGCCCAAAAGGGCAGAGTCGGAACCATAAACCGTGGCCCCCAGGCGAAGCCGCCGTGCCACATAAACCACTTGCCGTAGAGTAGCAGATGAATCAAAATGACGGCCAGGCAAGCCAGGGCTTCCAGGCGGTGCTGTTGCCAAAAAGGTCTGATGCCAAAAAAGCTGACGATTAAAATCGGGCTGTAGAGGAGCAACCCGCGACCGGGGCTGATAAGTTGCCCCAAAATCCCCTGCCACCAAATAGCGGAGAAGGTCTCTTCGGGCAGATAGCCCGTATTGAGAGGGTTGCCGTAACGAGCGATGTTGAAAGCCATCAGGCCCAGGCCCACTATGGCGATGGGCAAACCAAAGGCTAGCATGGGCGGGATGAGGGATTTTAGCTTTTGACCGGTCTCCCCTTCGGTTGTTTTAGCGAGACGGAATTTCGGATTCAAGTAAGCTAAAAAGAGGAGGCCAAAGACGGGCAGAAAAATACCCTCCGCGTAGCGCGTGGCAACGGCCCAGGCGAGACTCAGGCCGGCCAGGAAGGCGTAGCGCTTTTGAGAGGTTTGCCCGAAGCGCAAAAGAGTCAGCGTGGCGGCTAAAAGGAGGAAGCCGGCCAGGGGATCGCTGAAGAACGTTTTGGCATAAGGCCAGGCTAAGGTGGCTGTTCCGTAGACCAGAGCGGCCAGGAGGCCGGTTTGTTCGCCGTATCCTAGTCCCGTCAAGGTGACGAAAATGAGTACGCCGGTCAGGGCAGTGATCAGACTCCCAAAGAGAACTGTGATAGTAACCGGCCCAAACCAGGGCAGGTGAACCCCCAGCCAGGTGAGGGGCAGGGCCAGCAGTGGTTGTCCGATCCCTTTGCGGGAGTAAAGTAGCCCATCGAGCCCGTAGGTTCCCTGTTGCAAGCCCATCCAGCGGATCTGTTCAATGTCCCAGGCCCCCCGGCGGGCCAGGCTTTCGGCGGTGGAGAACATCGCCAGACCATCGCTGGAGTGAAGCGTGGGGGCATAGGTCAGCAGATAGAGGGCAAACAGAAAGAAGAAGAGATAATATGGCCTGGCCTTAGTCATAAACACATCTTCACGCTTAGGGGCTTTGGTTTAAGAGGTAGAGATATAATCGCCCTCCATCTATGTCGGCCTGATGCGCCAATTGAGCCTCGTCAAGCCATTGGAAAGCGATCGTTTCAGACGGGGTAGTTTCGGCCGGGTCGCTGTCATAAATCCAGAGGGCCTGGTGTTGGCTGGCAATCGACTCAAGGAGTTGAGTCGTTTTGGCTTCAACCGAAGTGGTGGTGTCAGCATAGTCATCGAGCATGAAAAAGGCGTGGTTGTGGCGCAGGTAGGGATAGAACCAGTCGTAGGTAGTATGGTTATTGAGGAGGATGGCTCCGGTAACATGCTGTTCGCGCAGCCAGGTAATGGTATCACGGTAAGGACTTTGTTCGAGTCGTGTTTCGACATAAGCAGTATATAGACGGGAGACCGCCGGAAAAGTGCCCAAAACCAACAGCACCAACCCAATGACCAATACGCCACGTCGGACCTTGACCAGGGTGACAGTTTCCAGGTGAGGCCAGATTAATAGGCCAAATTCAACCGCCAGAATGATTATCAATCCGGTCCGAATGAGGACTGTCGTCGCCAGGAGCCAATGTTCCTGCGGAAACATAATAAAGAAAAAGTTAGCTTCAAGGATGTTGGCCAGGCTCAGAATAATGGCGTAAAAAACACCTCGGAGATTGGGCAGTAGCAAGGCAATGAAGATCAGCAGCCAGCCCAACCACTGGGGGCTATAGCCCTTAGAATACAAGAAAAAGAGGCAAACCGTCAGCGCGGTGAAAGCGACCACCGTCTTTGAGGCTCGCCAGTCAACACGGCGCGTATAAAGAAAGGCGTAAACCAGACCAAAAATAAGGGTTAGCCAAAGTCCAGGGAATTGGGACCCAGGGCCAGCGGCGGGAGACCAGGCCAGGTCACGCATATCCAGCGGGATAATACCGTAGGTATAGTTCCCTTCAAGCAAAGCCCAAACCGTTTCCCATGGCTCGCGGGCACCGGTGATTTGGAGCGAGCCGAAAATTAAATCGGGATTCATGCGATAAAAAGGGTAGCCAATGGCGATTACTGTCGCCAAAAAAATGAGGGTATAGATAAAAAGGCCCTGGATATCGAAATCAATGTTCAACGCCCGAATACGCAGCCGGCCCCAGGCGGATTTTTGTGGCACCAGTTTCGCGCCGATCGGTAGTAAAATAAGAGGAATAAGCTTAATCATAAAGCCAATGCCGCTTGTTAGAGCGCTGAGATAAGCTCTCCCTTTGATAAGCAGGTACAGGCTAAGCAAAAAGAAAAAAAGGGGGTAACTTTCAAACCAGCCGGTTACGGTATAAACCGGCACAAAAAGCCCGGCGTAAATCCAGGCTGGCCTGAAGGCTGCTTCCAGGGGATAGATTTGTAAGGCAATGAGGTAGAGCAAGATAAAATTGCCTGTTTCGAAAAGCAAAAAAACTCCGCCCAGCAATAAAGAAAACCAGAGGTTGTTGAATTCCCAGGGAGGTAGGAGGGTGCTGACTTTCCACAGATTTATCATCAGCACCGGGAACAGAGGCGGGTAAGTCGTCCACAGAGTGCGATAGGGGACATATCCCTGCCGGTCGAGTTGGGCGAAGTCACGGTACCAATAGAAATCGCTGAAGTCAAGGACCAACCCTCCCGGCCGATAAGCGACCAGGGTTAAGGCCCTGAAAAAGACAAAGAGTATGAGCAACAAGATATAAGGTTGATGCCCTTGGTAAATCAGCCTAATGCGGTGGTAATTGCTGCTCAGAAGCACCTCCAACCGGCACTCTCTCCGGGAAAGCTTGCTTTTCGGATAACGCTTCGGTCTTGAGCGTTTGGGCGAAACCGAAGAGGTAGGTCATGATACCGCTGACGATGATGAAGGTCCAGAAGCTAATAAAGCGGTTGATAATAATCATCAAACTGCTCTGCTGGGGGCTAATATCAAAAAGGCTCAGGATTCCCACCGCAGTTCCCTCCACCTGGCCAATTGCGCCGGGGATGATTGGCACAGCCGCCGCCAAATCAACCACCATACTGGCAAAAGCAGAGACACTGAATAGGGGCATCTCCCCAATACTGCGAAAAACAAAATACATCAAAAAAACATCACACAACCAGATGTAGAAACTTTGACCTACGACCACAAGCAACAGCCCCGGTTTTTGCCCTAATTGTCGGATGTTCTCCAGAAGATCAAAACCAAAACCAACCAGCTTTTTGTAAAGAGGCCAGGGGAAAAGGTTAATCAGCCAAACTTCAAGTTTAGGCATGGCTAGTAGAACGATCAAGGCAATAAAAAAGAAAACAGCGCCGCCAGCGATCGTTTGCCAGACCCAGACGGGCGTGCGACCTGGCAAAGCCCAGAGGGCGGCCGTTATGGCCAGGCATAAAATTGCCAGAATATCAAGCGCTCGTTCCGTAGCGATAGAAGCGAAACCTGAGGCAAGGCTGATTTGATGGTCTCGCCGCAACATGGCCGCCCGAGCTACGTCCCCCAAACGGGCCGGAAGCAAGGCACTGACAAACCAGCCGGCCATCACCAAGGCGGTGGTGTAAACATAGCTCAGGCGATGTCCCAGCCCGGCCAATAACGTCTGCCAGCGCAAACCCCGCACCAAAAAACCAGAGTAATGGATCGCAATGGCTACGGTCAAATAGATTGGGTCAATACGGCGTAATGTCTCTACAGAGATATCGATATTGCCCAAACGTAATAATAACAAAATGGTCAATAGGCCGAGAATCACCAGTACAAGCAGTCGCGTGAGTCGTTTCATAACATCTGTCTCATTTTACTTGCTCCCACCCTGCCTTTAAGGTAAAATTGACGTAAGTATGTATTCCTTTTGAGGCTTCAAGTTCGTTATTAACTTGAACTTATAAAAACTAAGTGCATTTTGTTTAAAGCAAACTTTTTATCCAGGCCGGTAAGACATTTGCCCACGCTTGAATAATCACAAATTGGCAAAAAAGTTTACTCCAAATCACTTCAATGAGCAATCCTGAAGCCAAAAAGGATTTTCGCTCGATTTTGATAAATATGATTGATAATACGCAACTGTCCCCCACCCCGGTCTACCAGCCTGTTGAATACGAGACTTTGCGAGCCTATCGATTTCCGGCTTTGGCTCAGGCGACACACGCTGTTTTTACCCGCCTGGGCGGTGTTAGCCAATCTCCCTGGCATAGTCTAAATATGGGCCATGCGGTAGGTGATTCTCCCTGGCATGTAAAGGCGAATTTTGAGTCAGCCTGTCAAGCTTTAAACATCAATCCGCGGCACACTACGGCTTGCCATCTGGTCCACGGTAACCACGTCGTCGTAGCCCAAAATGGTCAAAACCGGGGATTACTTGGTCGGGCGGATGCTATTATCACCCAAGTGCCGGGGCTATATCTAACCATGCGCTTTGNNNCCGACCACCCGATCTGTTGGGTTAGGACATGCTGGCTGGCGTGGAACCATGAAGAATGTCGTCGGAGCGGTGGTTGGGGCTATGCGGCATCATTTTGGGAGTAACCCCCAAGATATAACCGTCGTCATAGGCCCTAGTATAGGGCCTTGCTGCTACGAGGTTAGAGGTGATGTGTTGGACGCGGCCCAGCGGGCCTTCACTAACCCGATGTCGTTTTTTGACAAACGCGGGGGAACGGCCTATTTTGACATGTGGCGGGCCAGTGTCCATCAAGCTGAGCAAGCCGGCCTCAAGCAGATAATTGTTAGCCAGCTATGTACCGCTTGCCGAACAGATGAATTTTTTTCGCATCGGGCGGAAAAGGGCAAAACGGGTAGATTTGGTGTTTTTCTTGGAATTCCAGAGGATTGAGGAGACATGATTGCCGATAATCTGGCGAGTGTTCAGGCCCGCATTCAACAAGCTGCCGGGCGAGTCGGTCGTGATCCGGCTGAAATTACGCTGGTGGGCGTGACCAAGCAGCAGCCGGTTGAGGTCATGGTGGCCGGCTATCAGGCTGGGTTGCAACATTTTGGAGAAAATCGCGTAGAAGAAATAGTGGCCAAGATCCCGGATTTTTTTCGAGCTTTGTCTGAGTTGCAGACCGCGACCGAGGAAAGGCCACCGATTATTCACATGATTGGCCATTTGCAAAGCCGCAAGGTCGCCGATGCTTTGCGCTATGCTCAGATGATTCATTCCGTCGATAGCGTTAAGCTGGCCCAGCGTATCAGCCGCCTGGCCGAACGAGCTGACTACGAGCCGGCTGTTATTCTGTTACAATGCAATGTTTCAGGTGAAGCAAGCAAGTTCGGTTTTCAATTAGTCAATTGGCAGCAAGATAAGTCGGCACTGAAATATTTTTTGGACGATATACAAACAATGGCCGATCTGAGTCATACGCGAATTGCCGGGCTCATGACCATGGCGCCCATTGTAGCTGACCCGGAGGAAACCCGCCCTCATTTTCGTAGCTTACGAGAGTTGATGGCAGTTTGTGCGGAAAGTTTCCCTGACATTAGCTGGCAGCATCTCTCAATGGGCATGACAGACGATTTTGAAGTGGCTATTGAAGAAGGCGCGACCATGGTCCGCGTGGGTCGGGCGATTTTCCCGCGTGATTGAGGTGATTTTTTATAGCGGTTAACTTTCATCCAGGATGGGTATATGTTTCAAGAAGAAAAGATTGCTTTTGTAGGTAGTGGCGTTATGGCCCAGGCGATGATTGCCGGTCTGGTCAACCAAGACCTGATTGACGCTCAACATATAATAGCCAGTGGTCCGCGCAAAGAGCGGGGCGAAGAGTTGACCAAACGCTATGGTATTCGCCATACAACTGATAATGTCGAGGCGATAAGGAGGGCAGATATCGTCGTTCTGTCGGTTAAACCGCAGATTTTGGATGAGGTTTTGGTGGAGTTAGCTGGAAAGATTCCAATTGGAGCCCTAGTTTTGTCCATTGTAGCTGGTGCGCCGATTGAAAAAATTAGCTGCCGTTTGGAAATGGACACCATTGTTCGGGTGATGCCAAATACCCCAGCGCGAATTGGTAAAGGCATGTCAGTTTGGACAGCCACCGAGAGGGTCAGCCAGGCTCAACGAAACCACGCCAGAGCCATCTTAACATCGTTAGGCCAGGAAATTTTCGTCGATCACGAGTATTTTTTAGATATGGCTACCGCCTTATCTGGCAGTGGGCCGGCCTATGTTTTCCTCTTTATTGAGGCACTCATCGACTCAGGCGTCCACATGGGTTTCTCGCGTCGAGTGGCTCAAGAGTTAGTCTTGCAAACGATGGCCGGATCTGTCGAGTTTGTCAAAAGATATCCGCACCATCCAGCTGAATTGCGTAATATGGTTACTTCGCCGGGCGGCACAACGGCTGATGCCCTTTATCAGCTAGAAAAAGGTGGTTTTAGGACCATTATTTCCAAGGCTGTTTTCGCCGCTTATCTAAAATCTACAGCTTTAGGAGGTAACAAATCGTGAGTAACTTACTAGGACAAATACTTTTTATAATATTCACCATTTTATATGGGTTGATATGGGCCAGAGTTATCATTTCTTGGTTACCGTGGCTCAACATTCACATAGACCCAGATAACTTCATTGTGCGAATCATTTATGAAGCTACTGATCCCATTTTAGTACCCTTGCGTCGATTTACAACTATTGGTATGATAGATTGGAGTCCACTAGTGGCTTTGCTCATCATTGGTCTCATCAGGAACGCATTTAGAGGGTTCTTCTAAGTCCAGCAAACTTCTGGCCTCGGATACATTTACACCACCTAAAGAAGCGGCCCCAGAGCGCCGGCCACAAGGGCAAATCTATATTAAGTAGAGGTAGCATATGCAGAAGTTTAAAATAACCAATGCTGAGGGAGGGGCTGCATTTCAAGTGATGGTTACGCCAAATGCCAATACCAATCAATTAATTGGCAAAGAGAATGACGTCGTCCAGATTGATCTGAAAGTTGTCTCGAACCATGCGGCTATTGATCGAGCTTTAGTTGCCTTTTTGGCGGAAAAATTAGGGTTGAGCCTTGAAAAAATTGCTATTACTGCTGGCAAATCAGTCGAAAAAAGGGTGGTGATTGTTATGGGGATAACCCCCGAAGAAGTTGAAGAGCGGCTTTTTAGGTAATCCCAGTAACCACTAATTCAGCCTATTAAGAGAAATCAAGATAAGTTAGACAAGCTGAATCAGATGTGTTACACTAATAATAAGGTTGTGACTCATAAAGAGGGCTAAAACTTGAATTTTTATGCTCAGTTGAAGCATGAAAAATTTCGGGCAGTCTTTCTAAAGATTTTTCAGTAAGAATCGGCGCTGGCAGTTTGTTCTTTCATAAAGAGTTGATAGTCAAGAGCTTTTAGCACTTATAACAACCTTGTGGCCATTAGGGAGTGTTATTTGTGGCAGAAGAAATCTTATGTATAGATGATGAAAGTGGTGTCGTCGAGTTAGTTGAATTAATTTTGCAGCGAGAAGGGGTCGTTGTCCAAGGAGCATCAAGTGGAGCTGAAGGATTGGCCTTAATGCGAAAGCGCCGGCCCCGACTTGTCTTATTAGATATCATGATGCCCGATAAAGACGGTTGGGAAGTATTTAAAGAGATGAAGGACGACACCTCGCTCAGGGAAATCCCTGTTATTATTCTGACTGCGAGAGATAGTAGCTTTGAAGAGATTATTGCCAGGGAGCGAGCTGGCGTTGATGATTATATTACTAAGCCGTTTACACCGGCCCGCTTACGAGAAAGTATAAAAAAAGTGCTCTCAAAAAGCGACTGACGAGGAATAACCCATGACAGACAATCGCCGCCATGTACTATGCATTGAAGATGAGCCTGAAATGATTGAATTGATGCGTTTGATTTTAGAACGCAAGGGGTTTCGAGTAACTGGGGCCGTAGGTGGTATGCAGGGGCTAGATGCCCTGAAAACGGAAAAGCCAGATTTGATTTTACTTGATTTGATGATGCCTGATATCGATGGTTGGGAAGTTTATCGCCAGATGAAGGCCGACCCCAATTTAACAAATATCCCGGTGATCGTAGTTACAGCAAAGGCTCAGAGCATTGATAAGGTCTTGGGACTCCATATCGCTAAAGTGGATGATTATGTGACTAAGCCTTTTGGCCCCCAAGAATTATTAGCCAGCGTAGCCAAAGTCCTTGGTGATTTAAATCTTGAGACTTCTTAGCACCCTCTCTGAAGGCTATGTTACTATGATGAAACTTTCTTTAAGGTATCTAACAAATCTTGGCTACTAAAAGGCTTTAGTAGATAATCCTCGACCAGGTCTTTATTTAGCCCAATGCCGCTAGATGCACCCCAGGCAGTAAGTAAGACAATCGGAATGTTCTTTAAATCATCATCTGCTTTCATTTTTTTGTAAACAGCTTTGCCGGAGATACCAGGGAGCATTAAGTCCAATAAAACAACATCAGGTTTTTTTTCTTTCATGGCTCGTAAGCCTATTTCTCCATTAGGGGCACCGATAACCTCGTACCCATTATTTTCGAGAAGGATCGTTACGAGTTCTAGTGTATCTTCTTCATCTTCAATGTAGAGGACGCGTTTTTTATCGCTCATCGATAACTCCTAACAGAAGATCCCAACAGATATACCCCTTATCTTAGTCTAACACATAATTTTTTTCTGAGCTAGATTTAAGTCTTCTTTAATTCTCTTTCCCTCAAGGGCATTTTAATCTGCCAAAGCTGCTTGGCGCTTTAATTTGCCGTAATCAAGGCACACAGGTATAATCTAACTTTGTAAAGTAAACAAAGTTTATTTTTTAGCGTAAAGGATTAAGTTGTACTATGCCAAAACGAACATATCAGCCTAAAAAACGCCGCCGCGCCCGTGTCCATGGGTTTCGTGCTCGCACTCGTACAAGATCCGGACGGAAGATTTTGAAAGCACGTAGAACTAAGGGGCGTTCTGTCCTCGCCGTTCAACCAAACCACGCTAAAAATATTAATTGGAATGCTGGTTAAAAAGTCAATTTATTTGTTAGCGTATGAAGCGCCGGTATCGGTTGAGAAAAAATGCTGATTTTCAACGTGTCCGGCACTTGGGACAATCTGAGTCCAATCGGTTCATGGTTTTAATTGCTTTACCCAATAAGTTGGGTTACAGTCGCTTTGGCTTTGCCGTCAGCAAGCGTATTGGAAAAGCTGTCAGGCGCAGCAAGATCAAACGGCAAATGCGCGAAGCGGCTCGTTTACGCCGGGAGCAAATTCAGACGGGGTGGGATTTACTCTTTATCGCTCGAGCCCCTATCGAAGGAGCGACTTACCAAGAAATTGCTCAATCTGTTTGTGGCCTTTTAAAGAGATTGAAACTGCTCAAAGGACCAAATTGAGCTCCTGGAGATAGTTTGATGAAATATGTTGCTATGGGTTTAATTCGGTTGTATCAAATGACCCTTTCAAAAATATTGCCCCCTTCATGTCGTTTTTATCCTTCTTGCTCCCAGTANNCCAGTATGGGTATGAAGCCATAAGAAAATATGGCTTTTTAAAAGGGGGATGGCTGACCGTGAAACGGCTTGTTCGATGTCAGCCTTTTCATCCCGGTGGTTATGACCCTGTACCATAGCAACCCTATTTTGACAGATCGTGAATTTTTTTCTGAATTGGTTAGTTAGATATAGGATAGGTATCCTTGATAGGTAGGTATTATTCGGTATGTGGGCTGCTTTTGTCGATTTAATTGCACAGGGACTCCTCTTTTTTAACGATGTTTTGGCCACGATTGGAGTTCCCTATTCGTTTGGGTTTGCTATCATCTTATTTACGGTGGTGATTAAGGGGCTGACCTATCCCTTAAATGTGAAGCAAATTAAGGCTTCTAAGGCTCAGCAGGAGTTGCAACCCAAGTTAAAAGCATTACAAAAAAAATATGGTGATGATCGGGAGGCTATGGCCAAGGCCCAGATGGAGCTGTATAAAGAACACGGCATTAACCCGTTGGGGGGATGTTTACCCACCCTGGTGCAAATGCCTATCTGGTTCGGCTTGTATCGGGCTCTCTTTAGTTTAGCCAGCCAGACTGACACGCCGCTAGGCGAAGGTTTCTTCTGGATCCCAAGCTTAGCTGGCCCGGTTCAAATTCAACAAGGCACCTTCACCGGGGGTATTGATTGGCTTCTTCCCAACAGTGATATATTTCTGGGCTGGGGGCCCGCCATCGCTTATCTCATATTGCCCGTTTTGCTGGTTATCTCTCAACTTTACACTCAGAAAATAATGATGCCCCAATCAGATGATCCGCAGCAGAGGACAATGGGCCAGGTCATGATGTTTATGCCTTTTATGTTCGGTTACTTCGCGTTGGTTGTGCCCTCCGGGCTGAGTCTCTACTGGTTTACCAGCAATATCTTGAGCATGGTTCAGCAATATCTTATGACCCGCAGCCAAGATGATAAGCAATCATCCCAAGCAGAGTCAAAAGAAGAGGACAAGCAACCTGCTGGCAAATCCTTAGAAGTCAGCCCTGCTGCCGCAACAATTGAGAACGCATCAGACACTAAAAGACAGGTTCAAACTAATGCTAAGCGCAGATCCAGGTCAAAAAGGCGAAAGCGTAGAAAATAGTAAAGTTATAATAAGCAGTGGAAAAACTGTTCAGGATGCTATTAATCAGGGACTGCAACAGTTAAATCTGCCCGAAGATCAGGTTGAAATTGAGGTCATTAAAGAAGGAAGTCGGGGAATCTTTGGCTTTGGCGCTGAAGAGGCTGTTGTACAGCTTGTGCCAAAAGGGCAGCCGGCGGCCAAACCTGAAAGTGAGGCACCTCAAGCTGATGTCTCACCGGAAGCTGAAGAGATAACAAAGGACCATGTAACAACGCCTCTTAAGGAGGCAGAAGAAAAAGGTGAATATGCACCCCTCGCGCCTGAGGTTGACGAAGCGACGCACAGACGGGCCAAAGAGATCTTAGAAACGTTGCTGGAAAAAATGTCAGTTAAAGGCGAAGTACAGGCACGTGTGGGGCACAATTTGGTTGAGCCGGGTGAGACCCCTCCTTTGACACTAGATGTTACCGGCCCCGACCTCGGCGTATTAATTGGCAAACGTGGCGAAACACTACGGGCGTTACAGTTTATAGTGCGTCAAATCTTGAGCAAAGAGGCCGGACATTGGGTTCCCGTGGTGGTTGACGTTGAGTCTTATCTGGTTCGACGTCGAAAGTCACTCAAGCAACTAGCCAATCGAATGGCCGATCGGGTCGCCTTTAGCCAACGAAAAGTAGTCTTGGAGCCGATGTCTGCCCAGGAACGACGAATCATTCATCTCCAACTTCGTGAACACGAACAGGTCTATACACAAAGCATCGGTGATGGCGAAAGGCGTAAAGTTGTTATCTACCCGAAGTGATCAAACTGTGATTCAGCTTCCTGGAAATTTAGATCTAATTTCCAGCCACCAAGATAATTTCCAACAGGGTTGCCTTGAAGAATCAGGCTAATTGTAGGGGTGGGACGGAGTTCAGTTCTTGGACCAATAATCCTTTTGAAATGATTTGCCTGAGGCAGAAGGCGTATGGATGCGAAAACTTAAAATGGTCTTAGGTTATTGTTAAACCCACCCTTCATGGTGGGTTTTTGTTTATTGATCTATATTTAAGTGAAGAGGCAAACGTGACCTTTATTTATGCTTTTGCCAATCAAAAAGGGGGGGTTGGTAAAACAACTAGTGCGGTGAATTTGGCGGCCTATCTGGCCGCGCGAAAGGCCAGGGTTTTGATAGTTGACGCAGATCCACAGGCAAATGCTACTTCCAGTCTAAATATCACCCTAGATGAGCACTATCCATCTCTATATGATGTATTAATTAATCACGTTGCTGCAATTGACGTCATTCAAGCTACCAGCCGCAATAATTTGGATGTTCTCCCTGCCACAGCCGCCCTGGCCGGCGCTGAAGTAGAAATGATCCAACTGCTGGCTAGAGAATTATTACTCAAAAAGTCACTCGATACCGTTGCTGAAGCGTACGATTTCGTTTTTATTGATACACCGCCCAGCTTGGGTTTGTTGACGATTAATGCCCTCTCAGCGGCCAGCCACGGAGTTATTATCCCAGTTCAGTGTGAATATTTAGCCTTAGAAGGTCTATCACAGCTCATCAATACGATCAATTTAGTGAGAGACAACATTAACTCAACGCTGCACATCGCGGGGGTTATTATGACTATGTTTGATAAACGGACGAATTTATCTGCCCAAGTTGTTCAGGAAGTTCATAATCATTTCTCTAACCAAATGTTTAAGACCATTATTCCCAGAAACGTTCGCTTAAGTGAAGCGCCTAGTTTTGGTCAGGATATTTTAACTTACGCGCCAGATTCGATAGGTGGACAGGCTTACAGAATGTTAGCCGAAGAATTTTTAGCCCGGGTGAGACAACATTTATCAACTGAAGGCAATCTTGAGCGGTTAGGGGGAGATGAATAACTGTGAGCAAAAAACCAGCTTTAGGTCGCGGATTGAATGCCTTAATTTCGCAAAGCATCCAGACACAACCCAAAAGTGACCCCATTCAGATCCCCATTGACCGCATTAGCCCCAATCCACACCAGCCTCGCCAGCAGATGGATGAGACAAAGCTGCAAGAACTGGCCGATTCGATCCGTGAACACGGCCTGATTCAGCCCATTGTCGTCACCCAAATTGGCGATCATTATCAAATTATTGCCGGTGAACGTCGCTGGCGGGCGTCTCAATTAGCCGGTTTAACTGCTATTCCTGTTTTTATTAAAGAAACAACCCCTCAACAAATGTTAGAGTTAGCTTTGGTTGAAAATATTCAGCGAGCTGACTTAAACCCCCTCGAAGAAGCGGAAGCCTATGCTCAATTGATGGACGAGTTTGGTCTAACTCAGGAAGTCGTTGCTCAGCGAGTCGGTAAAAGCCGAACGGCTGTTGCTAATACGCTTCGCCTCTTAAATTTACCCGACACGCTTAAAGAAGCGCTCACTGCCGGCAAAATCTCAGAAGGGCATGCCCGGGCCTTGCTGAGTATCCCCAAACCCAGAGCCCAACAGGAGGCCTTAAATACAGTCATTCGACGTGGCCTTAACGTTCGTCAGACGGAAGCGCTCGTACGACAACTAGTTGCCAACCAGGAGAGCCCTAAAAAAAAGCGCAAACCTCTTACCCCGCACGATAGAGATATGCTAGAACGTTTCCAAGCCAGGTTAGGAACCAAAATTGAAATGAACCGTAATGACTCGGATGAAGGGGGGAAGCTCATCATTCATTTCTATTCCAATGAGGAATTGCAAGCTATTTTCGATGCTATTCTAAAGGATGACGAAGTTTTGTAATTAGATATTCAATCTATCTACATCTAAACTCAAGAAACTTGTTGCATCCCGGCGAGGGTAATGGTAAAATCTTATGCCATAAGTTTGCGGTTATGGCATGATGATAGTCAAGTGAAGGGAGGCTCTGGTTCGCAGATATCTTAATCTATTCAGTGGCCGGAAGTGGGAGAGCTTTGAGATCAATCTTTTTTGACAACAACTTTGTATAAATGGATACATTTTTTTCCTGGCTAATCGATTATAATATTCTGTAGTTGATGATTAGGATATATAGATATCTAACCCAGATTCACACAAATCAGCGAGTTATGCAAAAGAGTTATAAAATTGTTATTACCTTTTTAGTTGGATTATTTGTTTTTGGTTTAGGAATTGGTGTTGGTCACGGACTGACAATTTATTTCCAAAACCAAACCCAACCTACTGAAAATGAACTTGTCCAAGACTTTAGTCTCTTATGGGAAGTGTGGAACCTGGTTGAGGAACAATTTTATGGCGATGTTTCGAATGACTCGACCGCAACCTACGGGGCAATTAGGGGTGCGCTTGCCTCTTTGAATGATCCTTACACAATCTTTGTTGAACCCCAACCCCGCATCTTGGAAAAGGCAGAACTGGATGGCCAGCATGGAGGCATAGGCGCAACCATCTATTGGGATGAAAATAACCAGGTTCGCCTGGAACCTTTAGTTGACTCCCCGGCGGAAAAAGCGGGTCTGCTGAAAGATGACATCTTGCTCAAGGTTGATGGTTCTGACATTCTCCCGGAAATGAGTATTGACGACATTCGAGTGCTCATCATCGGGGAGGTGGGAACTAAAGTGACTTTAACTGTGTCCCGTGAGGGAGAACCTGAGCCACTTAGCTTCACCATCGAGCGGGCCGTCATTGAAACTCCTAGCGTTACCTGGCGAATTACAGAAGAAGATGCGAAGATTGGTTACATAAAGATTACGCTTTTCTCGAACCGAACAAACAAAGAGCTTGAACGGGCCATCTCAGAGTTAAGAAAAGCGGGTGCAACCCATTATATCCTCGATTTGCGCGGTAACGGGGGAGGGCTGTTAGAGGCTGCCGTTGATGTGGCCAGCCAGTTTTTGCGGGAAGGGGCTGTGTTGACTGAGGACCGTCGTGATGCCGAAGCGAAAATTTACAATGTTCGTAAGGGGGGAAAGTTGTTGGATCAACCATTAGTTGCTTTGATTGATGGTGGCACAGCTAGCGCCAGTGAAATAGTGGCTGGGGCCTTAAAAGACTATAATCGCGCTGTTTTGATCGGTGAGCGAACCTTTGGCAAAGGCAGTGTCCAACTTGTATATGATTTGTCGGACCAATCGAGTTTGCACGTCACGGTAGCCAAATGGTTCACGCCAAATCAGAACAGCATCGACGGCGATGGTTTGGCACCCGACATCGAGGTCCTTTTTACTGAAGAAGATCACGCCACAGGACGAGACCCGCAATATTTACGGGCTATTGAATATTTACAGTCACTGCCCTGAACCCGTAACAGGCTTTGAGCTTATCTGTTAGAAACAGGTGAAACGAGGTAAAAATTACATGAAAAAAACAAGAAATCATTATGTTCTCATCACCTTGAAGCTCTTAATTATGGTTTTCTTAGCGGGCATTATTGTCACTGGGTCGGCCCTAGCTGGAGCAATTTTTTGGGGGAACGTTGCGCCGAAGCCAGCACCAATTGTAGTGAACGCAGATGGCTCTACTTCTTCTCCTGTGGTTGTCTCTGCGGAGGATCTGGCACCGGGCTTTGATGTGTTTTGGGAAGCCTGGACGCTAGTTGAGCGTGAATTTTATGGCGAGGTTCCGGATGATCAAGAACGGGTTTATGGTGCTATTAGGGGCATGGTTGCTACTTACGGTGATCAAAATACCGCTTTTATTGACCCAACTCGGGCCCAGCTTTTGCAAGAAGACACCAGCGGCGCTTTTGAAGGGATTGGCGCTTCAGTACAATTAGATGAACTGGGTCGTCTGGTCATTGCCGAACCATTTATCGGTCGCCCAGCCGCCGAGGCCGGTATTGAGCGCGGTGACGTTGTTTTGGAGGTCGATGGTCAATCCTTACGGGGTTTGAGTTTGTATGAAGCTGTAGCGCTCATTCGCGGTAAAGCTGGCTCAACGGTCGTGTTGACGATTTTGAGAGAAGGAATTGATGAGCCGTTTGAAATCCCTGTCGTTAGGGCTAAGATCGAGATTGAGGTTGTTGAATCGCGCCTGCTAGAGGGGAGTATCGGTTACGTCAGTCTTTCTGAGTTTAGTAATAATGCCCATCGAAAATTGTTAGAGGCGATTGAAGACCTGCGTTCGCAGGGGGCCGAGGAGTTGATTCTCGATTTGCGTAATAACCCTGGTGGCCTCCTGACCGAAGCTGTAGCAGTCAGTAGCCTCTTTTTGGAAGATGGGCTCGTTTTGAGAGAAAAGCGTAAAGGTTTCGACCGGGAGCAAACGTATCAAGTCACCGGTTCTCACGAAGTGGCTGACATACCTTTAGTTGTGTTGATTAATCGCGGCAGTGCCAGTGCCAGTGAAATTGTGGCCGGGGCCATTAAAGATCATCAACGGGGCACTATTCTGGGTGAACAAAGTTTTGGTAAAGGGACAGTCCAACTTCCCCATACCCTCCGTGATGGTTCTGAACTCCGGGTGACCATTGCTGAATGGTTCACTCCCAACGGTGGCACCATCGATGAAGTCGGCATAGTCCCCGATATCGTTGTCGAACGTACCCAGGCTGATTTCTTTGATGATCTTGACCCGCAGTTGGATCGCGCTGTCGAATATTTGCTTGAGAACGAGTAATGTAATACAAGGCGTTTCTCCATACGAAACAGCAATTTAACGATCTATACCGTTAGAACGCGAAAAGGCAGGCAGGTTTAAACGATCAAAAAGCCGTCTGGCCTTTTCGCGCTTTAAATTTCGTTCTTTCATCCACTTTATAAAATAACTAACAACGGATGAGCTATCTTTAGTTCGCATTCAGTAATCAACTCAGAAAGCAGTTATGTCTAAGACCAACAGTATCAAAGTCATTGCTAATAACCGAAAAGCACGCCACGATTATATCGTGATGGACACCTATGAGGCAGGAATCGTTTTAACCGGCAGCGAGATTAAAAGTATTCGCAACGGCCAGGTGAACCTGAGAGATGGTTACGCCACGCTCAGAGAAGATGAATTGTGGCTGGAAAACACACACATCGCCCCTTACAGCCAGGCTTCTATAGAAAATCATGAACCGCGCCGCAGCCGTAAACTGTTACTGCATCGCCGTGAAATCAGTCGGTTAACCGGGAAGTTACAGGAAAAGGGGTTGACCCTGGTCCCCTTAAGGCTCTATCTTAAAAATAATCGGGCCAAAGTTGAATTGGGTTTGGTGCGGGGCAAGAAACAGTATGACAAACGGGCCGCGCTGAAGGCCAGAGAAGCCCGCAGACAAATTGACCGGGCCATTAGCCAGCGAAAAAAAGGGTATGATTAAATCCATCCCCCATGCTTCACTATCAAAATAATCACCTCTACGCCGAACAAGTTCAACTGGCATCCCTGGTAGCCGAATTTGGGTCTCCGCTCTATATCTATGACGCGGCCGACATTCGTTTACGCTGCCGTGAATTCCTGACCACCTTCGCCTCTCTAAATCCCCACATTCATTATAGCGTTAAAGCCAATAGCAACCTGAGCCTTTTACGTCTCTTACACGGTGAGGGTGTTGGGTTTGATATTGTTTCCGGGGGCGAGCTGGCTCGTTTGCAGGCTGCTAAGATTGACCTTAGCAACGTCAGTTTTGCGGGCGTAGGGAAGACAGAGGCGGAAATCCGCCAGGCTCTTCAGGCCGGGGTTGGCTTTTTCAACGTCGAGTCGGCGGGAGAGTTGGAGCGTATCGCAACCGTGGCTGAAGCCATTGACAGGCCCGCCAGGGTTTTACTCCGTCTGAACCCCAATGTGGACGCTGGGACGCACACCTATATCACCACCGGTAAAACGGTCAACAAGTTCGGACTTGATTTTGAAACAGGGGCTGACTTATGCAATCGTTTTTATCAGCATGTCTGGTTGCAGATCGTTGGCTTTCACATACATCTCGGCTCCCAAATCATCCAGGTAGAGCCCTATCTGACGGCCACCCGAAAGATACTTGACTTTATTGCTCTCCGGTGGGCCATGGGTCAACCGGTTGGGTGGCTAAATTTGGGCGGCGGTTTTGGCATCAGCTATGAAAGAGGTGAACCGCTATCATTGAAGGCATTGGCCGCAGCCCTAGCCCCTTTATTACACTCCCAAGGCTTAAAGATCATTTTGGAGCCAGGCCGAAGCCTGGTCGCCCGGTCTGGGGTATTACTGATGCAGGTACAATACCTCAAACAAACGAAAGAAAAGACCTTTGTCATCGTCGATAGCGGTATGCACCATATGATTCGGCCGGCCCTTTATGGCGGCTGGCATAAAATCTGGCCCATCAATCAGGCTGAAACAAACGAGAACCTCATTGTCTGTGACATCGTCGGGCCAATTTGTGAGTCAACTGATTTTTTAGCCCAGGATCGACTTTTACCTCCGGTCAAGCCCGGAGATATATTGGCCCTCTTTGATGCCGGTGCTTATGGGTTTGTGATGGCCTCCAATTACAACACCCACCCCCGCCCGGCCGAGGTCTTAGTAGATGGGGATCAGTATCGCCTCATCAGGCGTCGGGAGTGTTATGAAGATTTATTTGCCTCGGAGTTATTCGATAATGACATCCAGCAGTCCTTTTAGCTTCTGCTCCAACACCTCCAACGAAAAATGCATCTGGGCCAGGGTGTAATTTTTCTCGGTGATAGTCTGGATTCGCTTTCGCATCGTTAAACCTCTATTTTGGTTATATCAATAGCCACCTGACCTGGTAGGGAGCCAGAAAGACTTTCAACTGCTGGCCATCGACAGTGACAACTTCGTTTGAAAGAAGGTCCTGTACTTCTCCAGAAACTGGTAAGGTGGCCATATCCGTGACAAATTCTTGCGTTTGCCCAGTGATGTTGTGCAGACACAAAATTTTTTCTGTGTTATCAGGTGCTGTTCTCAGTAGGGCAAATAAGGCCGGGTTTCCGCGGATAATTTGCTGTGTGCCATTAGGGTGGAAAGCAGGGTGGGCGGCCCGCACCTTAAGCAAAGGGGTATAATGTTGGATGATTTTGGCAGCGGTAGAATCAGGCTTAGCTAACTTAGCTTCCAGTTCATCTTGCCGCCACTTCTCCCGATTGATGGTCCGGGCCCGGCCCGTTTCGGCAACACCCGCATGGTTGTTATGAGAACCAACCAGGCTATGCACATAAATGCCCGGCACACCGGCCATGGCCAGCATAATAGCCTGGGAAGCGATGAAACGATCAATCTGTAACGCTTCTGGTTCGGCCGCATTCGGGTCAGAGAGGACGTCAAAGAGGGTGATATTCAACTCATAAACGCTTTGGCTGCCATCAGGATTGGTTTTGTAGCTGACCTGTCCCCCGTGGGCCAGCGTTTGATCGGCCAGAGCTAGAATTTCAGCCTCGCCAAGAATACCCTTGGCCGGCATCACCCCGATCCCATCGTGAGAGGCAATAAAGTTAAAGAAGGTTGTGTGATCACTCGGCGTATCCAGGGTAGTGGCCCAACTCTGGAGGACCTCAGCATTGCCAATACGAAAGGTGTGCAGAACAAGAGGGGCCAGGGAAAACTGATAGACTAACTGAGCTTCGTTGTAACCATCGCCAAAGTAGCTGATATTTTCGGCGTGAGGAACGTTGGTCTCGGTAATCAGGCTGACGTTGGGTGCGACAGCATCTAAGATCGCGCGGTAAAGTTGAACCACACGGTGGGATTGTGACAGGTGAATACAAGTTGTGCCAATCTCTTTCCATAAGTAACCGATAGCATCCAGACGAATAAATTCAGCGCCCTGCGAAACATAAAATAACAAAATATTGATCATTTCTAATAAGACGGCCGGATTTCTGTAATTCAGATCAATCTGATCGGCGCTGAAAGTGGTCCAGACGTATTTGGTACCTGAAGCAGTTTCGAAGGGGGTGAGGAGGGGGTGGGTACGAGGACGAGTGACAGTACTCAAATCGGTCTCAGGATCTACGGCGATAAAATAATCAGTATATGGTTTGTCACCTCGAAGGAAGCTCTGGAACCAGGTGCTTTGGGCAGAGATATGGTTGATAACGACGTCGAACATCAGGCGGAAGTTTTGTCGTAGCGGCAGTAAATCCTCCCATGACCCCAGAGCCGGATTAATAGCCGTGTAATCAATGACAGAAAAGCCATCGTCGGATGAGTAAGGATAGAAAGGGAGAATATGAACGCCGTTGATAATCTCTTTCAGATGGCGGTTGAGGGTCTCAGACAGCACTTGTAAGGCGGGACGGTTGGGTGCCTGAATCTGGTCACCGTAAGTGATGAGGATGGCATCCGCTTCGCTGAAGCGAGATTGGCCCTGTTGAGTTAACAAATGGGGACGACGCCGGTGAAAATCTGTCAGCATCGCTTCGAGTTGATCAAAGGTTGTGGAAGCCACATCAGAGCCATAGAGAAAAGTCAAGTGTTCCTTGATTGTCTCGGCCAGATGAATGGGGAGGTTAAATATGGATGACATGAGTTATTCCTGAGAATGAAAATTTTATGGCGGACAAATCTATATGATTTGAAGCCGATAGCTAGGTGCAAAGCTTTGATCAAAATAATCTCATTTTAGTTATTCAGGCCGTTTGTTCAAAAAGAAACCAGAATAAAAAAGTGCAGTCTATAATAGACTACACTTTTTCACACTTCAGGAAATTTCTAGCTACTGTCTTCTGTATTGGTGACATCTCTACTCTGGTCAAGTGTATAAGTCCCGCCATCTTGTAAGGAATTTTCATCTTTCAACCAATAGCTGCCGATCACACCCAACTTGACCAGCGTTAGAACAACACCTGAGCCAACGAGCAAAATAATTGGGATAGCACAGTAGATTCCAAGGATAGCTAATTCTGCGACTCCGATACTCATAGTTCAGATTATATCTAGTTTATAAATTTTCCAAGATGTTTCCCAGGTTGAAACCCTGACCCTCGTTATTACCCCCCTTTGACGGTATATATTGCAGGATTTTCTTGGCTAAGTTGGTCATAGGCATAGTTTGCAGCCAGACTCGCCCTGGCCCTTCCAAACGAGCCAGGAACAGTCCTTCGCCTCCCAGTAGAATGTTTTTAAACCCTTTAACAATCGTCACATCAAAGTTGACAGTTGGCTCAAATATAGCCACATGACCCGTATCAACCTTAAGAACCTGCCCCCGTTCAAGATTGTACTCCACTACCTCGCCATCAACTTCGGCGAAGACTAACCCAGGTCCGGTCGCTTTTTGCATGATAAACCCCTCGCCTCCGAAGAAACCTGCCCCCAATCTTTTACGGAAGTGAATGTCAAGGGAAACCGATTTTTCAGCGGCCATAAAGGCATCTTTTTGCATGATAAGCTCTTGGCCTGCGGCTAAGTCGAAGGGGACGATTTTGCCCGGAAATTCGTTGGTAAAAGCAACAATGCCGGTTCCCCGTTTGACGAAATAATCAACTACGAAGAGCGACTCCCCGGAAAAGGCCCGTTTGATCATTTTACCCAGGCCTCCACCGGTATGGGTCTTCATATCTACATTGCCACTCATCCAGCTCATGTTCCCCGATTCAGTATAGATCGCTTCGGCTTCTTGTAGTTGGACGGTAAGGACCTGCATGGTTGTGCCATCAATGCGGTAGCTAATGCGACCCGGACCGCCTTGAAACTCTTTTTGCACATGTTCCAGCGTCGTATCAAGTTGTGGGGGCAGGTCACCGCCAGCGCCTGTCAACGAATTTTGATCAGTCATTCTCTAAAGCCTCCTAAAAATTGTTAGCACTTATATCCAATTTTTAATACGAAAGATATCGAAAATAGTTGCACGTTAGTAGTGGCAAAAGTAACTTTTGGTTACTTTACTACAGAACTCGAGAAAGGCAAGGTATACAGAGGGGGTCAAGATTGATTTTTCAGTGACATTTGGCATCGAAATTTATGACATTTATCACTGGTGGATTTCCCTCTTTTGGGCTTATTATAAAAGTGGGTTAATAGAGGCAATTTTTAGGTGCTGAGTCAGTATTAGTAGCGAATTGTATTAGGAGGATGCTGTGACACCCGTTTTGTTAATCGCTATACCAGTTTTGGGGTTGACCTTTCTGGTTTTTTGGGCTTTGTGGCACCTCATTTACGACGAAAAAACAATTCCAAAACCAGCGCTAACCTCAAAAGAAGTTGACATGGATGAGTTAGCCAAGGAAGTGGGCTACCCGCACGAGGAGGCCCCCAAGGTAACGCCAGCCACCACACGACTGCACATTCCGCCAACCTACTTACCTCCCCGCACCCAGGATCATACTGGTTACTCAATTGGTGGTATAGGTGGAGGCTGGGGCTTTCCGCGCAGGCTGGTTCCCAAAAGGCATCATCGCTGGCCGAGGCTTGACTCACCCTGGCCCAAAGATTGAGGAGAAACGGGGCGATGATGCACCTGATCAATCGCCTATCTCGACTTTTGGGTACGACTTATCTAAAATAGCAGATAGTCGTTTAGCTATCTGCTATTTTAGTTGAAAAGGGAGTTAAAACGCAGTTTGTTAGAAACCAACGAGCAAGCCTTTCGATGGGGCGTGCTTTTACAGGTGGTAACCCGCAACTTAGTTCGTAGCCGTTTTTATACCGGATTTGCAAAAATCGTAGGTTAATCGAAAAAAATCAGGCACATTTAATAAATTATCTGTCATAAACAAAAAAGGATAAAGTTATGGCACACATACCAAAGAAGAAAGGGGTGATCGGCATCCTGACCGGCGGC